>OGUD01000315.1_pt1 | contig 45359 bp, 42 predicted proteins | sample 1573671 | NCBI WGS metagenome assembly OGUD01 (sample SAMEA2582065, study PRJEB24529) | metagenome | biome: Human gut stool | place: China | collected 2011 | reverse complement strand
TGAGAAACTCCGAACTTTCTTGCCATTTTGTTACCTGAAATGTGGTCTGTGCAACTGCAAAAATGGGCTTTTGGGGGTCAGAAGGCCCTTTCCACGCCTTCAGCTGGGCCAAATCGCTGAAAACGAATACCTCTCCCCGGGTATGTCCGACGATGCCCTGCACCTCCGGATGGGACGCATCACCGGCCACCACGAGCACTGCACCGGCGGCTTCGGCCTCGGAAGCGATCTTCTGTATCTTCTTCACGAAGGGGCAGGTAGCGTCGTGATAAGTGCAGCCCCGGGCTTCCAGCTCGTCGTAAATGCTGCGGGGGACACCGTGGCTGCGGATGACCACCTCGTAGCCCGTAGGGACATCAGCGGGGGTGTCTGCTACCAGTGCGCCCCGGCGCTCAAGGTCTTCCACGGTCTGGGGGTTGTGGATGAGGGGGCCGAGGGTAGCCACCTTGCGGCCCTCATCCAGCAGACCGTAGGTCAACTTGACCGCGCGGTCCACGCCGAAGCAGAAACCCGCAGTCTTTGCAAGTCTGATTTCCATTGTACTCTCCTAAATCCAACCTCTCCGTCATCGCTGCGCGATGCCACCTTCCCTATTAGGGGCAACAGCGACGACCGCCGCCAGTGGCGGAAACAGGGAGTCGCTGTTGGGGCAGCGGCCAGCGAGACGCAAGCAATGCGCAGCGGATGCTGGGAGCCGCAACTCGGCCTTGTCGAGCGATAGCGAGACTGAGAGGTTCATCACAATTCACTCCACGCATCCAGAACGGCCTGTTTATTTTCCCGCAGTTTCTTTATGTCGCGGCGGCCTTCCATTGCAAACTGTGCAGCGGGCATGGGCTCGCCGAAGATGACACGCACCTTGCAGAACAGCTTCATCTTACCATCAGGGGTGTCGTAGTAGATACGGCAAGGCACGACGTCCACATTTGCTGCCGCCGCGATGACGAAGAGGCCGCTCTTGAGGGGAAGGAACTTTCCCTCCTGCTCCCGCGTACCCTCCGGGAAGAGCAGCAGTGTGCCGCCCTCCTGACACTTTTTCACGGTGTCGTCGATGACGCTGACCTCTTCTTTCGTGCCGCGGACACAGACTGCACCGGCGCACCGGAAGAACCACGACAGGAATGCGTTTATCTCGAACAGCTCTTTCTTGGCAAACACTGTCATCCGCTGGCCCCAGAACCGGGCGATGACGACGAACACCGGGTCGATGGCTGAGATATGGTTGGGGGCAATGATGCAGCCCTTCGTGCCGATTTTTTTCAGGTTCTCCCTGCCCTCACACCGGACGCGGAAGCCGATGTGGAACACCAGCCATGCCAGCGGGACCAGAATATAATATAGTATCATCTGACCTTCTCCGTGATAATTTTCTTCATGGCCTCAAAGCTCTGCTCAAAATTCAGCTCCGAAGTGTCCAGCAGCACGGCATCGTCTGCCTGCTTGAGGGGGGCTGCGGCGCGGTGGGTGTCCTGATAGTCGCGCTGCTTGACGTCGGCCAGCACATCTTCGTAGGGGGTATCGATGCCCTTCTGCTGGTACTCCTTCCAGCGGCGGGTGGCGCGGGCCTCCGGGCTGGCGGTGAGGAAGATCTTCACAGTCGCATTGGGCAGCACCACGGTGCCGATGTCGCGGCCATCCATCAGGATGTTCTGCGTCTTGGCCATGTCCCGCTGCATCTCCAGCAGGAAGGCGCGCACCGCCGGATTTGCACCCACGGCAGAAGCCGCCATTCCCACCTCTTCGGTGCGGATGGCCGTGCTGACGTCCTCGCCATTCAGATAGATATGCTGTTCGCCCTCGATAAAAGCAAACTCGAGGGTGATATTGGGCAGCAGCGCATCGACTGCCTCGTTGTCCTTCGGTTCTTTGCCCGCGCGGAGGGCATAAAGGCCGATGGTACGGAACATCGCACCGGTGTCCACATAAATGTAGCCGAAGTCCGCAGCCAGACGCCGCGCCAGCGTAGATTTGCCTGCGCCTGCAGGCCCGTCGATCGCAACAGAAATCATTTTTATATCTCCTTCTCTATGAATCTGAAATTTCCAGCCGCTTAAACCTCTCCGTCACGGCTGACCCCGTTCCACCGCTGGCGGCAGTCGTTGTTGTTGCCCTAACGAGGGGGCCGTCTGCGAAGCAGACTGAGAGGTCATTCCAGATGATTCGCAAAACTCTGTGCCGTGCAGAATGCGATCTGCAGATTGTAGCCGCCGGTATAGGCGTCCACATCCAGCACCTCGCCTGCAAAGTAGAGGCCGAGGGCCTTTTTGCTCTGCATGGTCTTGGGGTCAACCTCCCGCACCGACACGCCGCCTGACGTGATGACTGCGTGTGCCAAATCGCCCCGGGCGTCGATAGTCACCCGCCAGTGCTTCATCAGCTGTACCAGTTCCCGCTTCTGCTCCCGGGTGATCTGGTTTGCCCTGGTGGCCGGGTCAATGCCCCAGCGGGCCACCATGACCGGCTGCATACTGGACGGCAGCAGCTTCACCAGTGCGCCCTGCGCCGCGTGGTTCGCCAGAAGGGCAAAGTCCCGGGTGATGCGGTCATAAAGCTGTTCCTCACTGAGGGCAGGCTTCAAATCAATAAAAGCTTCGTACTTGTGCTTTTTCATGTCGCCCAGATGGCTCGACGCGCTGAGGGTCAGCGGCCCGCTGATGCCGAAGTGGGTGAACAGCATCTCGCCCTGCTCCTCGAAGATAGGTTTGCCGTCCTCGTGGAGGGTGAGGGTCACGTTCTTGAGGGCGAGGCCCATCATCTTCTTGCAGTCGGCGTCATGGCTCACGAGGCTGACAAGGCTGGGGACAGGCTCCACGAGGGTGTGGCCCGCCTGCTGGGCCAGCTTGTAGCCGTCGCCGGTGGAGCCGGTGGTGGGGTAGCTCAGGCCGCCCGTTGCCACCAGCACGGCGTCCGCTTTGTACTCCCGGCCCGAAGTTCCCCGCACACCCACGCAGCGATAGGCCGGGCCGGGCTTTTTCTTTTTCGGGTGGCGCGGATTTTCCGGCGCGGCAGGCGCTTCTTCCGGCTGGGCCAGCGGCTCCAGCAGCAGCTTTTTTGCCCCGTCGTGGACGATGTCCGCTCCGTCTGCGTATCGCAGAAGAGCCTGCCGAATCTCTTCGGCCTTATCTGACACCGGGAACACCCGGCGTCCGCGCTCCACTTTCAGCTCCACACCGAGAGACTCAAACAGTTCCATCGTCTTGGCCGGCGGGAAAGCCCCCAGCGACGAGAACAGAAAGCGGGGGTTCGTCCGCACATGGTGCAGAAATTCCTCTGCGGTGCAGTCGTTGGTCACATTGCAGCGGCCCTTGCCGGTAACGAGAATTTTCTGAGCCGGCTTTTCCATATGTTCCAGCACCGTCACCTCATGCCCCTGCCGCAGGGCCGCGCCCGCCGCCATCAGGCCGGCAGCACCGCCGCCTACCACTAAGACCTTCATGTTTCGTTTCCTCCGCTTTTTCTTCTATCTTCACACTTATTCTAGTTTATCATACCAGAATCGACCGCCAAAAGCAATGTGAAAAAAACAGGTACAGCGTTCTGCTGCACCTGTCCGGAAAATTTTGCTTATTTCATGGCCTTGATGGGGTCGAGATACTTTTCGCCCTCCATGACTTCCAAGTGGATGTGGCTCTCCTCGGCACACTCGCAGCTCACGCTGCCCACCTTGCCGATGGTCTGCCCAGCCGAGACGGTGTCGCCCTTCTTCACCTTGGCATCCGTCGTACCGCAGACCCGCCAAATCCTGCCGGAAGCATCTTCGATGGCGACCACAGGCCCCCACTTGTCGTCCGTGCCGGTCTCCACCACCTTGCCTGCCGCCGGGGCGGTCACTTCCGCGCCCCTGCTGGCGGCGTAGTCCACACCGTTGTGGGTGCGCCAGTCGCCCAGCGTCTTGCTGTAGACCAGCTCATCGCCGCTGTAGCTGTTTAAGACGCGCCCCGAGACAGGCTGCGTGGAGGCAGGCGCAGCCGAACTGCTGGCAGGCAAGGACTCGGTTTGCAGCGCGGAGGGTTCGCGCACCGAACCAGACCCAGACTGCGCACCAGAAGAGGACGCAGCCCCACCGGACGAGCTGTCGGCTTTTGGCACATTGGCCACGCTGTTTGCTGCGGGTGCGTTCTGCTGCTGCCATTCGGCTTCCTCCTCTCCGGCAACGCCGGGCGATGTGTTGATGCCCTCGTCGATGCCGGGGGCGGTGCTGGACGGGCTTCGCACCGCGTCCAGATTCTGTTTGAGCTCATTGCGCACCGTGCGCACAGCCCACACCCCGGCCGCTGCCGCCGCCAGCAGGCAGGCGGTAAGCACCAGCGCAAAGGCTTTGTCCCGCAAAAACTTTCTGAATTGCTCCATCGTTCGTTACTCCAATCCATTTTGTGTACGGAATCGTTTCTTTGGTGGTAGTTTGGAGCGGCAGAGCGGGGTTTATTCATCCTTTATTAGAAAGGACACAAAAAGGCCCCGGATGACCGGGGCCTAACGGGTTCATGATTCAGTGGGCGGGCATTGCTGCGGCTGAGGCTCAATCCTTACTAGCACCTTCGCCCATGCCATTGTCACCCGGCTGATACTTCGGATTCGTTACAGCAGTGGTCTGGAAGAGCGCGATCATGTACTTCTTACCGCCAACCTCGCCGGTCGCAACGGCAACATAAGATTTGTCACCCACAGTCCAATTAGGCTCACCATTATCCCACTCCGTGTCAGGAGCATTGATGGGGCCTATGGAAGTCATCAGCTGACCTGCATAGTAAATGTTCTTATTGCTACTTGCAGACAGCGTTGCGCTAATATCGGCAAAGCCACACTCATACAGCGGCGAACCATCACCAACATTTGCTTGAGTAAACTTCGCTGCCCAAGCCCCCAGCTTCAGCCTTGCAGCTTTATCTTTCATAATGGCGTTGTACACATCATCGAAGTCCTTGGCATCTCCAAAATCGATGCCCTTGCCGACCTCATCCACGGTCTTCACCAGTGCGTTTACCTGTTCCTGCAATTCTTTATTGCCCTTTTCGAAGGTAGTATCCACACCATAGACCTTCGCCCAGTCATTCAGCGCATCGAGCATTTTCACGGTAGCCACACTATTGCTGTTGTTACAGCCCGTCAGGACGGACAGTGCCAGCACGCCCGCGAGGGCTACGGCGAGAACCTTTTTGAACAGTTTCATTCGAAACCCCTCCTCAATAAAAATAAGCTCTGTGTGCTGCTGCCGCAAACATCGTCTGCCGCATCACCACACAAATTTTACCCCCCCCGGCATTCTGTCAACCTTTCCCTCGATTTTTGGCAAATCGCACAGTTATCATGATTCAAAGCAGGCATTCTGACAAAAAAGAGCCGCCGTGCAAACGCTCTGCACGGCGGCTACGAAAAATTTGATTTAATTGTTGCGGCTGCGGCTGTTCATGCCCAGCAGACGGACGACGTACAGGAAGATGTTGATGAAGTCCAGATACAGGGTCAGTGCGCCATAGATGGAAGCCTTCTCGGCCAGCTCAGCGTCGCCTGCATAGTAGGCGTAGATCTGGCGGAGCTTCTGGGTATCATAGGCGGTGAGCAGCATGAACACCACCAGGCCGATGCCGCAGTAGAGCACCGAGGTGCCGAAGCCAAAGCCGAAGAGCGCACCCACGAGGCTGGTGACGATCATGGCCACCAGAGCCATCATGAGGCGGGGACCCCAGCCGGTGAGGTCTTTATGGGTGGTGGTGCCGTACACAGCCATGAGGCCGAAGTAGACCGCCGTGGCGAGGAAAGCCATGACCAGCGTACCTACCGAGAACATCAGGAAGTAGTAGCTCAGGACCATGCCGTTTAAGATGGCATATCCGAAGAACGCGGCTCTTGCACCGTCGATGGACATCTTCTGCACCCGGGCGCTGAGCATGAACACCAGCGCCAGCTCACCGATGGTAAGCAGGAAGTAAAGCGAATCGACCAGATAGATAAGGGGCGTAGTCGCCGTAATATAGGCCATTGCGAAGGTGACGAGCAGGCCGCCGGCCATCCAGCGGTAGGTGCGGGTCATATAGTCCGATGCGCTCATCGAAGGCTCCGCATAGCCGCGGTCATAGTTGTTGTAATCCATAAGGAATCCTCCATTCAAAATCAGGGCATCGGTCTCGGCCTTGCCCCGGTCTACGAAATATAGTATACTGCATAGAAATGAACGATTCATGAAAAAGGCTGTGATATTTGATGTCCCTCGGACTTTATCTGCATATTCCTTACTGTTTTTCCAAATGCCGGTACTGTGATTTTTACTCCGCCCCCGGCCAGCGCGGCGTCCCCCGGGCCTATGTGGACGCCCTTTTGCGGGAACTCTCCCGGTTTGCGCCGGACGCGCCCCTGCGGCCGGACACCCTTTATTTCGGCGGTGGAACGCCCAGTCTGCTGGACCCGGCAGACGCCGCCCGGCTCATCGCCGCCGCACAGCCCCTGCCCGGGGCCGAGATCACGCTGGAAGCCAACCCTGAGACCGTGACCGAAGACTCTCTCCAGGCATTCCGGGAGGCGGGCGTCAACCGCATTTCCTTCGGCGTCCAGTCGGCCCGGGACAGCCAGCTCAAGACGCTGGGCCGTCCCCACACGGCAAAACAGGCGCGGGCCGCTTTCGCCGCCGCACGCCGTGCCGGGTTCGAGAACATCAGCGGCGACATCATGCTGGCCCTGCCCCATTATACGCAGGCCGAGTTCGACGAGACGCTGGAGCTTATCGAGGATGGCGGCGCGGCCCACATTTCCGCCTACCTCTTGAAGATCGAGCCCGACTCTGCCTTTGGCCGGACGCCCCCCGAGGGTCTGCCCACCTCCGATGAGGCGGCGGACTTCTACCTCTACGCCGTCGAGCAGCTGGAACATCATGGCTATCGACAATATGAGATCTCCAACTTCGCCCGCCCGGGCTATGAGGGAAAGCATAACCTCATCTACTGGGACTGCGGCGACTATCTGGGCATCGGCCCTGCGGCCCACTCCTGCATGGGCGGCAAACGGTTCTACTACCCCGCCGACACCGAAGCCTTTCTGCGGGACGAGGCCGCGCCCGTCATGGACGGCGGCTGCGGTGCGGAGGATTATCTCATCTTGCAGCTGCGTCTGCGCAAAGGTCTGAGCCTCGACGAATACAAAAAACGCTATGGCAGGGAGTTTTCCACCGCACAGCTGGCCTTTGTGAAAAACTGCGTGAAGAGCGGCTACGCCAACTTTGACGGCCACACCCTCGCCCTCACACCCGCCGGGCTCATCGTACAGAACAGCATCCTTGCCGAGCTGCTGTGAGCCTCAGTGAACAGCAAAGCTCATCGCCGCCAGCACAAAAACACCGATGATGCTGGTAATGCGGCTCACCCTCTGCATCGCGTAATACCAGTCGGTGGGCTCACCGCCGTACACTTCCAGCCCGTGACGGAGGTTCCAGAACAGCAGCGGGAACCGGACATCCAGCACAAGGAGCACCACCAGCGCCCCTATCGGCAGCAGGAACGCCACGCTGCCCCGGGTCTCCCGCCGCCCGCCGACGGCCACATTATAGAGCCAGTTACAACTGGGCCAGAGGTCGGATTTCTGGTATTCGCCGTTGACGATGACGTTCACCTCGTCGGCAAGGCCCCCATCGTCTTCCCTCCACAGGATGGCGTCGCCGGGGTCGCCCAGCGCAGTCCCGGTAAAAATGACCACTCCGTCCTGCTCAATTTTTACGCCCGGGTCGCTCATGCCCTCGGCTTTCGATTCGAGCCGATAGCGCCGCGTCTCTCCGTCCATCGTGAAATCCACTTCCGCACCGTTTCCTGTCTGGGCGATCTGCATGGTGTAGGCGGCATACGCATCCTTGCCCGAAAAGCTGCCGTCGGCCTGACGATACAAAAAGGCATCCCGCAGCCAGACGCCCGGGCGGAGGGCGGCCCAGAGATAGAGCACAGCGAGAAGCAGCGCGGTAAGAACGCAGAGCAGGCAGCTCGTCTTTTTCTCCATGGTCAGGCTCCTTTCGTTTCAGCCCAGTTCGATTACTTTCCACCCCAGCTCCCGGATGGCTTCTTTATCATGGGTCGCCAGCAGGGTGGGCTTTGTGCCGCAGCGTGCCTTGAGCATGGCTGCGGCTTTTTTCATGACGGCTGGGTCCATGCCGGTGAAGGGCTCATCTAGCAGAAGCGTGTCGCTCTCGGCCCAGAGAGCGCGCAGCAAGGCGGTGCGGCGCTTCTGTCCGCCGGAGAGCTTCCGGGCAGGCAGGGCAAGGGCCTCGTCATCCAGTCCTAATTGTATAATGTCATCTCGTATCTGCTCTTTGTATTGTGTTTTGACCTTGTACTGTTCTGCGGTCAGCACCAGCGCCACATTCTCTTCGGCGGTCAGCTGAGGGCAGAGCCTGTCTTCCTGAAAGATCGCGCCGACCCGGCCTACGCCCTCCACGCTGCCGGAGGTGGGCGCTTCCAGCCCCATCAGGATGCGGAGCAGGGTCGTCTTGCCCCAGCCGCTTGGCGCCCAGAGCACCGCCGGGCCGTCCACAGTAAGCGAGAGGTTTTCGAAGAGGATCTTCTCTCCGAATCGTTTAGACAGATTCTTTATTTCCAGTTTGTTGTTGGTTTCACTCATTTTTCAGCCCCCTCTTCGCCCAGAACTGCCGCTACCGCTTTATCCAGCAGAGCGAGGAACAGCTTTTCGAATACGGCGCTCAGCAGGATGATGACGAAGGTCCATGCAAACAGCTCCCCGGTGGAAAGGGTAATTTTTGCCCGGTAAAGCGCGTCGCCGATGCTGCCGTCCGGCAGGCCGATGACCTCTGCTGCTACGCCGCTCTTCCAGCAGATGCCCAGCGCCACGCTGCACCCCTGCCGGAACGCGGGCAGCACCGCCGGGAGCCAGACCGCCCGCAGACGCCGCCCCAGAGGCAGACGGAACACCTGCGCCATTTCGAGAAGCTGGCGGTCAGCACTCCCGATGCCGGTGCGCACTGCGCTGTAGAGGACGGGCAGCACCATCAGAAAGCTGATAAGGACGGACAGCGACGAGCCGCTGACCCACACCAGCGCCAGAATGATGAAGCTCGCCACCGGAGTAGCCTTGACCAGCTGCATCACGGGGGCGAGAAGGGCGTCCACCCACTCCCACTTTTCGGCGGCTACCGCCAGCACCGCGCTGGACAGAACGCCCAGCCCGAAGCCCAACAGGATGCGCCCGGCGCTGAAACCGATGCGCTGCCAGAACTCGGCCTGCGGCAGCAGCTCCACCAGCGTACCGATGGCCTGCACCGGCGAGACAAGAAAGACTTCCTGCCCGATGGCCACAGCCGCCGCCTGCCAGACGCCCAGCCAGAACACCGACGCCGCTAAGATTTGAATGCGGCGTTTTTTTGTTTTATCCATGTATTTCTTTGCTCCTGTTCGTTTTCTCGCTCTCAGAATATCACATCATGTATGAGAATACAATCCTTCATCTTTTCTTCTCTTGACATGAAGGTCATAAAACACTACACTGGAATAAAGTAATCCTTATTCTACGTGCCTCCGCGCACAGCTGGGAGAGATGACCATGCACGATTCCGCTCAGGCCCTCCGGGGCAAAAAGCTCCTTCTGGTGGGGTTCACCCTGTTCTCGATGTTCTTCGGAGCAGGCAACCTCATCTTCCCGCCCTTCCTCGGCGCACAGGCCGGGACGGCGCTCTGGCTCGCTTTTGTAGGCTTTGCCGTCAGCGCCATCGGCCTGCCCATCGCGGGCGTGGCAGCGGTGGCCCGGGCAGGCGGTCTGCCTGCGCTGGCCGGGCGGGTTCATCCCCGCTTCGCACAGGTGTTCGCTGTGCTGGTCTATCTGTCCATCGGTCCCTGCCTCGCTATCCCCCGCACGGCCAGCACCTCGTTTGAGATGCTGACGCCGCTGGTGGGGCGGAGCACACCGGGACAGTTCATCTACTCCCTCGTGTTCTTTGCTGCGGCGTACTTCGTGGCCCTCAAGCCCGAAAAGCTGACCCAGCGGCTGGGCCGCATCCTCTGCCCTGTCCTGCTGGTGCTCATCGTGGTGCTGTTCACGGGCTGCATCCTCCGCCCGGCCGCGCCCGGCTACGGCACGCCTGCCGAGGCTTACGCCGCCCTCCCCGCCGCACAGGGCGTGCTGGACGGCTATCAGACCATGGACGCGCTGGCAGCGCTCAATTTCGGCGCAGTCATCGCTCTGAACATTCAGGCGGTGGGCATCACGGAAGAAGCTGCCGTCCGGCGCGGCACCATCCGGGCCGGGCTCATCGCGGGCGGGATGCTGCTGGTAGTCTACGCCATGCTGACCCACATCGGCGGCATCTCGGGGGCCGCGTTCCCCGGCAGCGACACCGGCGCCTCCGTCCTGACGGCACTGGCCGACGGCCTGTTTGGCCGGGTGGGACAGGTGCTTCTGGCCGTTATCTTCGTCATCGCCTGCTTCAACACCTGCGTCGGACTCATCGCCAGCGTAGGCGAATACTTCCACGAGCTTATGCCCCGGCTGCCCTACCCCACCATTGCAGCCTTCTTCGCGCTGATGAGCATGCTGCTGGCGAACATCGGCCTTGCGGGCATCCTGAGCCTTTCCGTTCCGGTGCTGAACGCCATCTACCCCATCGCCATCGTCCTCATCGTGGTGGAGTTCCTTCCCGGACGGTTCCAGCGGACATCGGTCTGGCGGCTGAGCATCCTCTTCACGGCCATCCAGAGCATCCCTGCTGCCCTGCCCTTCGGCCCCCTCTCCGCCTTGATGAACGCTCTGCCCCTGAGCAGCCTCGGCTTTGGCTGGCTGCTGCCGGCTCTCATCGGCATCGGCGCGGGCCTTCTGATCTAAGAAAGGGGCTGCTGCACTTTCGGCTAAAACGATGTGCAGCAGCCCCTTCTTTGTTTCAAAGCTTACTTTGCAGAGTTGCGGATTGCCGCCATGACCTTGCGCAGGACGGACGGCTCGGTGTAGTAGAAGTTATCGTCCGGCAGTTTGCCGCCCACGGCGGCGGGAGAGGCATCGTAGAGCACCTGCAGATAAGCAGAGATGTCTTTCTTCATCTCCTGACCGTTGCGGTAAACGATGTTGCACTTGGGCAGGGCCTTCTTGGCGATAGCAGCCTTGGCCACCACGCCGACTTCCTCACAGAGGGTGGCGGTGCCGTCGATGTCCTCGTTCGCCGCCTTGACGCTCTTCTGGTAGTCGGTCAGGAAAGCTGCGATGACATCGGGATTCTGCTTTGCGTACTCGGTGCGCACCACGGTGACGCCGGTGATGAGCTGGGTGTCACAGACCCTGTTCCATTCCCTGGTCAGGTCGAGGACGACGCGGAGGTCGCTGTCCTTCATCTGGGCAGCGGTGACGTAGGGCTGAGGCAGGACGGCGATGGCATCCTTCCTGGCAGCGGCCATCTGGGCCGTGACCTCGGAAGCCTCGCTGTAGTATTCGATCTTCACGTCCTTGTCGGGGTCGAGGCCGTTCTTCTTGAGCAGATAGCGCAGGACGTACTCGGGCGTCGTGCCTTTGCCGGTGGAAAGGATGGTGCGGCCCTTGAGGTCGGCGAAGCTGTGGACGGTATTGCCCTTCTCCACGACGTAGAGGACGCCCAGCGTGTTGACGGCCATGACCTGGATGCCGCCGTTCGTCTTCTGGTAGAGGGTCGCGGCGAGGTTGGCCGGGATAGCGGCCATGTCGAGTTCGCCCTTGATGAGCTTCGGCACGATCTCATCGGCAGCGCCGTAGAGCTGCAGATCATAGTCGAGGGAAGCAGTGCCGTCCTTCTCCATGCTCAGCAGGTTGACGAGGCCCATGGTGGTGGGGCCTTTCAGGCCGGCGATGCGCACTTTTGTGCTCGTCTTGGCCGATGCGCCGCAGGCCAGCACGCTGACCATCAGCACCAGCGACAGCAGTAGAGATGTCAGTTTTTTCATAGGATTTCGTTCCTCACTTTCATTGGGAGAAATTTTCCCGCAAAAAATTTGCAAAACCATTTGCTTTACGCCCTCAAGTTTACTATAATAAGAGAAAAAATACCGTTGCACATGCAACGGAATCGCAGAAGGGCGGTGAGGGCCCGGGGAAAACCTCACGGAATGGGTATGGAAAATTATCTTCCGCTGTTACAATCCACCTCTCTGTTCGCCGGGCTGGAAGCCGAAGCGCTCCGGGTCCTGCTGGGCGAAGTGGGGGCCGTATTGCGCACCTACAGCCGGGGCGAGACCCTCGTGCTGGCCGGACAGTCGAACTGCCGGGTGGGCGTGGTGCTCTCCGGCGCCATCGAGGCTTACCATCCCGCCGCCAGCGGGGCGCGTCTGCCTATCAGCCAGATGGGGCCGGGCGGTGTGTTCGGCGACGTGCTGGGCGGCTCGAGCCTTTCCAGCCCGGTAACGGTGATGGCCTCGGCCCCCTGCGAGGTGCTGCTGGTGCCTTACGAGAAGCTTCTGCTGCCCGGGGCCGACCCGGCCCGCCAGCGGGTGCTGCAGAACCTTGTGCGCACCATCAGCGACAAATACTTCCTGCTCTCCCGCCGGGTAGACCTGCTGCTGCTCAAGAGCCTGCGGGCCAAGGTGTGCGCCTACCTGCTCAGCGAGGCCGAGGTTCACCACAGCCTCACCTTCACCATTCCCTACTCCCGCATCCAGCTGGCCGACTACCTCAACTGCGACCGCAGCGCCCTCTCCCGGGAGCTGAGCCTGATGCAGCGGGACGGCCTGCTCGAGACCTATAAGAGCAGCTTCAAGCTGCTGGAACCGGACGCGCTGCGGCACATGGTGCTGTAACAGCCTCTCCCTTTGGGAGAGCCTTATATAGAAGGAGAACTTCATCATGTCCAAACCGATTTTATGGATCGTCATTCCCTGCTACAATGAAGAACAGGTACTCCCCATCACAGCCCCCCTGTTCCTGAAAAAGATAAACGACCTCTCCGCAGCGGGCCTTGTCAGCGAGAAGAGCCGGGTGCTCTTCGTCAACGACGGCTCCCGCGACGCCACCTGGTCCCTCATCCAGAAGTTCGCCTCTGAGGATGAGCACTTCATCGGCATCTCCCAGAGCCGGAACCGCGGCCACCAGAACGCCGTGCTGGCCGGGCTGATGGAGGCGCTCCACAGCGGCAGCTGCGACATCACCATCTCCATCGACTGCGACGGTCAGGACGACATCAACGCCATGGACGAGATGGTCAAAAAGTATCTGGACGGCGCCGAGGTAGTCTACGGCGTGCGCAGCCGCCGGGACACCGACACCTTCTTCAAACGGTTCACCGCCGAGGGCTTCTACCATGTGATGAACGCGCTGGGCGCAGACATTGTATTCAACCACGCCGACTACCGGCTCATCAGCACCCGGGTGCTGGAAAGCTTCGCCGACTACCGCGAGGTGAACATCTTCCTGCGGGGCATGGTGCCGCTGGTGGGCTACCCCAGCGACACTGTCTACTACGAGCGCCACGAGCGTCTGGCCGGCGAGAGCCACTATCCCCTCAGCAAGATGCTGGCCCTCGCCTTCGACGGCATCACCAGCCTGTCGAACAAGCCCATCCGCCTCATCACCGGCGCAGGCATCGTGGTCAGCCTCATCAGCTTCATCGGCGTCATCTGGGCCATCGTGCAGGCTGTTCTGGGCAGCGCCGTGGCGGGCTGGGCCTCCACCATCTGCATCGTCTGCTTCATGGGCGGCGTCCAACTGGTGTGTCTGGGCGTCATCGGCGAATACGTCGGCAAAATCTATATGGAGACCAAGGCCCGCCCCCGCTACATCATCAGCGAGCGCACATGGGCTCCCTACGAAAGGAAGTATCACGGATGAGCAAACAGAGCTGGAAAGGCAGCACCCTCCTGAACCCGGAGCCGCCGGTGCTGGTCTCCTGCGGCGGGCTGGACAAGCCCAACCTTATCACCATCGGTTGGACCGGCACCATCTGCACCCAGCCCAGCATGGTATCCATCAGCGTCCGCCCCGAGCGATACAGCCACCACCTCATCAGGGAGAGCGGCCAGTTTGCCATCAACCTGCCCACCGAGGCACTGGTGAAGTCGGTGGACTGGTGCGGCGTTAAGAGCGGCCGGGATTTTGACAAATTCGCAGCCTGCAAACTCCATTCTGCCCCCGGCTCGGTGCTGACGGACTGCCCCATCCTCGAAGAAAGCCCCGTCAACCTCGAGTGCAAGGTCACGCAGGTCATCCCGCTGGGCAGCCACGACCTCTTCCTCGCCGAAGTAGTCGCCTGCGACGTGGACGAGAGCCTGCTGGACGAGAACGGTAAGCTCTGCCTCGACAAGGCCAAACTCATCGTCTACAGCCACGGCGAATATCTGGCTCTGGGCAAAAAGCTGGGGACCTTCGGCTACAGCGTGCGGAAGAAAAAGCCGACGCGGAAGCCCCGCAGATAATACTATGAAAAATGGGAAGCACTAAAGCGCTTCCCATTTTTTTATTTCTCGTCGAGCAGATCACTCAGACATCTGACCGTCCGGCCATGATAGCCTGTGACCGTCTCGGCATGGAGCAGACTGCTCAGCACACTTTCCTCCACGCACTCGGCCACCGCCCGGAACAGCGGATTGATGGCGTCGTCGTGGAGCATACCCATCGGCAGGATGGCCTTTTCGGAGTAGTGCGGCACCCGGTTGGCGGTGGTGAAGGCAATGACGATCTCACCGGAGCCGTTTCCGCAGAAAGAGCCAGTGCGGGACAGGCCCACCAGCGCCCGGTGGCAGAGCCGCCGCAGCTGGCGCTCACTCAAGGGGATGTCTGTCGCCAGCACCGTGATGATGGAGCCCTTGTCCTCGTGGGGCGGGATGTGGGCGTCCAGCAGGCTCTGGATGGGGGTGCCTGCCACTACGAGGTCATCGAAGACGGCGTGGTTGGAGAGCACCAGCGCACCGATGGTGTACTGTTTTCCGTCCAGCTCCACCACACGGGAGGCCGAGCCGATGCCGCCCTTCAGGCCGTGGCAGCGCATTCCCCGGCCCGCGCCCACAGCGCCCTCGGCGAAATCAGCGCGGCAGTCGGCCAGTGCGGCCCTCACGTTTTCTTCTGTGACGTGGAGGCCCCGGATGTCGTTGAGGCCGCTGTCGTTGCACTCGCAGACTACCGGATTGACGCTGCCGGTAGTCTCGCAGATGTCGGGGTTCTTATCCAGCATATACTTCACCAGCGCTGTCTCCACAGTACCTACGCTGAGGGTATTGGTGAAGAGGATGGGCGTTTCCAGCGTCCCCAGCTCGTCGATCTGGACAAGGCCGGTGGTCTTGCCGAAGCCGTTGATGACATGGCTGGCCGCCATCACTTTATCGTGGAAAATATCGCCCTGATGGGGCAGCAGCGCGGTCACGCCGGTCTGGATCTCGCCGTCCGCCAGTGTGCAGTGGCCCACCGTCACGCCCGGCACATCGCTTATCTTGTCCAGCGGCCCGCAGGGCAGTTTGCCCACCCGGATGCCCCGGCTCTTCCATTTTGCTTCGATTCCCATAAGTATTCTCCTTGCAAAAATGCCCCCTCCTCACCAGACGGAGAGGGCTGATTTTATTCTTCCTCGTGCTCCACCTTGCTGATAGCGCCCAGGTCGTAGGGCGTATTCTGGTAGACGTAGTAGTTCAGCCAGTTCTCATACAGCAGGTGTGCGTGAGCACGCCAGCGGAAGAGCGGCGGCTGCTCGGGGTCGTCGTTGGGGTAATAGTTCTTTGGCACCGCGATGGGCAGGCCCTTGCCGACATCCCGCTTGTACTCGGCGTCCAGTGTGTACTTGTCGTACTCCGGGTGGCCGGTGACGAAGATCTGCCGTCCATTCTCGGTACTCATCAGGAAGGGGCCGGCCTCGTCGCTCTCGGCGAGGATGCGCAGAGCCTTGCAGTTCAGCACGTCCTCCCGGCTGATGCCGGTGTGGCGGCTGTGGGGGGCGTAGAACACCTCATCAAAGCCGCGCACCAGCGGGTTCGAAGGACGGGTGACTTTATGCTCGAAGACGCCGAACATCTTCTGGTCGAGAAGCTGCTTGCGGATGCCATAGTGATAATAAAGTCCCGCCTGTGCGCCCCAGCAGACATGAAGGGTGGAGTAGACGTTCGTCTCGCTGAAGTCCATGATCTCACACAGCTCCTGCCAGTAGTCCACCTGTTCAAAGTCTATTTTCTCCACAGGCGCACCGGTGATGATCATGCCGTCGTAGCGGTTGTTCTTCACCTCGTCGAAGGTCTTATAAAACGCCTCGAGGTGGGCCGCAGAGACATGGGTCGCCGCATGGCTGGCCGTCTGCAGCAGGGTCATGTGGACCTGAATGGGCGTATTGGCCAGCAGGCGGGCGATCTGGGTCTCGGTGGCGATCTTGGTCGGCATGAGGTTCAGGATGAGGATCTCCAGCGGACGGATGTGCTGGGAGAGCGCCCGTTCCCGGTGCATGACGAAGACATTTTCCTCGTAGAGGGCATCGTAGGCGGGAAGAGTCTTGGGGATGATCAGCGGCATAGCATCGTTGCTCCTTTTGACGGTTTTAGCGGAAAGTTTTTATCTGCATCCGGAGACGCTTTTTTCACGGGAAGGGGCCGAAACCGGCAGATGGCGCTGACCGTGTTTCTTAAATCTTATCCAGCGCCTGTGCAATATCGGCGATGAGGTCTTCGCTGCTCTCGAGGCCGCAGCTCATCCGCACCAGCTCAGCAGGCACACCGGCAGCGGCCAGCTGCTCGTCGTTCATCTGGCGATGGGTGCTGGAAGCCGGGTTCAGGCAGCAGGTGCGGGCATCGGCAACGTGCGTCTCAATAGCGGCAAGCTTCAGCTCCTTCATAAAGGTGCTGGCGGCTTCGCGGCCACCGGCCAGGCCAAAGGAAACGACGCCGCAGCTGCCGTTCGGCAGATACTTCTCGGCCAGCGCATGGTAAGGGCTGGACTCGAGGCCGCAGTAGTTGACATAGGCCACTTTCGGGTGAGCCTCAAGGAACTTTGCGACGGCCATGCCGTTGGCGCAGTGGCGCTGCATCCGGACGTGGAGGCTCTCAAGGCCGAGGTTCAGCATATAGGCGTTCATGGGGGACTGCATCGAGCCGAAGTCGCGCATGAGCTGTGCGGTGGCCTTGGTGATGAAAGCACCCTCTTTGCCGAAGCGCTCCGCGTAGGTGATGCCATGATAGCTCTCATCGGGAGTACACAGGCCGGGGAACTTCTCGGCGTGGGCCATCCAGTCGAACTTGCCGCCGTCCACGATAGCACCGCCCAGCACAGCGCCATGGCCGTCCATATACTTGGTGGTGGAGTGGGTCACGATGTCAGCGCCCCACTCGAAGGGGCGGCAGTTGACCGGCGTGGGGAAAGTGTTGTCCACGATGAGCGGTACGCCGTGGGCGTGTGCGGCCTTGGCGAACTTTTCAATGTCCAGCACGGTGAGGGCAGGGTTGGCGATGGTCTCACCAAACACGACCTTGGTGTTGGGCCGGAAGGCGGCATCCAGTTCTTCCTCGCTGCACAGCGGGTCCACGAAGGTGGCGGTAATGCCCATCTTCTTCATGGTGACGGAGATAAGGTTGAAGGTGCCGCCGTAGATGGTGCTGGACGCCACGATGTGGTCGCCTGCCTCGCAGATATTGAACAGCGCAAAGAAGTTGGCCGCCTGACCGCTGGACGTCAGCATGGCGGCGGTGCCGCCTTCCAGCTCGCAGATCTTTTTCGCCACCATATCGCAGGTGGGGTTCTGCAGGCGGGAGTAGAAGTAGCCGTCGGCCTCGAGGTCGAACAGCTTGCCCATGTCCTCGCTGGTAGCGTACTTGAACGTAGTGGACTGGATGATGGGGATCTGGCGGGGTTCGCCGTTGCCGGGGGTGTAGCCGCCCTGCACGCAGATGGTATCACGGTTCATTGCAACATACTCCTTTACTGGGTTTGTCTGTATAGCACAATTCCCCGCAGGAGCATGAGCCTCCTGCGGGGAATCGATTCGTTAAATTTTATTCCCTGCAGGAAGCAGAAACTTACTTTCTCAGCCGCTTATCACTCCTGGTCGCCCAGAAGGTACCGACAGTCTGGAACACCTGCACCATGAGCACCAGCAGCACGACGCAGACGATCATGATGTTGGTCTGGTAGCGGTAGTAGCCGTAGGACAGAGCGATCTTGCCCAGACCGCCGCCGCCGATGACGCCGGACATGGCCGAGTAGCCGAGGATGGTCGTCAAGGCAGTGGTCATGCTGGAAATGAGGCCGGGCAGACACTCGGGGATCATGACCTTGGTAATGATCTGGAAGGGAGTCGCGCCCATGCTCTGGGCAGCTTCCACGACGCCCTCGTCCAGCTCACGCAGACTGGTCTCCACCAGACGGGCCACGAAGGGGAAGGCCGCGACCACCAGCGGAACGATGGTGGCCTTGGTGCCGACGGTGGTGCCCACAATGGCACGGGTCAGCGGGAAGACGCAGATCATCAAAATCAGGAACGGCACGCTGCGCAGGATGTTGATGATGATGTTCAGGATGTGCATCAGCCAGCCCGGCAGGGGCAGGACGCCGTCCTTATCGCCAGCCACCAGCAGAACGCCCAGCGGCAGGCCCAGAACCAGAGAAAATGCCGTGGAGAGGACGGTCACGTAGAACGTCTCCCAAATGGCGAAGCCATAATCTGCAAAGCTCATTCTCCGGTCACCTCCTCAACGGTCACACCATTCTGGCTGCGCATATAGGCCGCAGCCTGCTTTGCCTGTTCGGTATCGCGGGGAAGTTTGAGCAGCATGGAGCCGTAGCACTGGCCGCTCAGATCGCGGGTGTCGGCGCTGAGCACAGACACGAGGATGCCCTTCTCCGCAGCGAGGCTCGCCACCAGCGGCTTTGCGGCGGACGAACCATTGAACGTAACACGGACCACATGATCGTCGGGCGCAAAGCTCGAGAGGTCGCGGGCTGCGCTGCCGCCGTTGGGGGCGACGAGGCGCCTGGCCGCAGCCGTCTTGGGATTCGCGAAGATCTCGCGCACCTCACCCTGCTCCACGACCACGCCGCCGTCCAGAATGGCGACGGAGTCGCAGATCTCTTCCACGACGCTCATCTGGTGGGTGATGACCACCACGGTGATGCCCAGCTTCTTGTTGATGTCCTTGATGAGGGTCAGGATGGCGTGGGTCGTGTTGGGGTCCAGCGCACTGGTGGCCTCATCGCAGAGCAGGACTTTGGGGTTGGTGGCCAGCGCACGGGCAATGGCGATGCGCTGTTTCTGGCCGCCGGAGAGCTGAGCCGGGTAGGCGTTGGCCTTATCGGGCAGGCCCACCATTTCCAGCAGCTCCCTGGCGCGCTTTTCGGCATCGGCCTTCTTCACGCCCGCAAGCTCCATCGGGAAGCAGATGTTCTTCAGGCAGCTGCGCTGCATCAGCAGATTGAACTGCTGGAAGATCATGGTGATGTCGCGGCGGCGCTCACGCAGGGCTGCGGGGGACAGGGTCTCCATCGCGGTGCCGTCGATGACGACACTGCCCTCGGTGGGGCGCTCCAGCAGATTGATGCAGCGCACCAGCGTGGATTTGCCCGCGCCCGACATACCGATGATGCCGTAGATGGAGCCATCGGGGATGGTCAGGTCGATGTTCTTCAGCGCATTCACCGCGCCGTCCTTCATCTGGAAGGTTTTGGAAAGGTGTTTGATCTCGATCACGATTTACTCCTTAGTTGGTAAAGCTCAGCCCACGATGGGTGCCAGGCTGTCCTGCTTGCCGCCGTAGATGCCCATGGGCTCGACGTGGATGCCAGCGACGGTCACCAGATGGGTACCCTTCTCCTCGTTGAAGTTGTCCAGATACGGCTGATGCTGGAAGTAGTTGGTGTCGCACTGACCGTCCTCGACGATGGTGTTGGGGATCACATAGTCGTCGTACTCCTGGATGTCCAGAGTGATGCCCTTAGCGGCCAGAATGTCCTTGCAGACCTCCAGGACCTCGCAGTGGGGAGCGGGAGTTGCAGCGCAGCTGACGGTCTCGCCGTTCAGTGCATCGTAGTCGATAGAAGCGTCATAGCCATCGGTCGGGGTCTCGACGACGGAGACGACAGCGCCCTTGTAGTTCTCATCCATGAAGTCCTTGACCTGCTGGCTCTGCAGAGCGGCGACGAGGGCCTTGATCTTGGGCTCGTTCTCATTGCCCTCCTTGCAGACCAGAACATTGACGTAAGCAGAAGAGCCGTCCTCCATGGCCAGAGCGTCGGTCATGGGGTCCAGACCAGCGGAGATGGCGTAGTTGGAGTTGATGACAGCGTAGTCCTCGTCCTGCAGGACGTTGGGGACCTGAGCAGCCTCGACCTCATCGACGGTGACGTTCAGGGGGTTCTCCTCGATGTCGTTCTTGGTGGCGGTCAGGCCGGCGTCAGCCTTCAGCTTGAAGAAGCCGTTCTTCTCCAGCAGGGTCAGAGCGCGGGCCTCGTTGGTGGTGTCGTTGGGGACAGCGACCTTCACCTTGTCCAGCTTTGCCACAGCGGAAGCAGCCTCAGAAGAAGCGGCAGTGCTGGAAGCAGCAGAGCTTGCGGTGGAAGAAGAGCCGCCGCAGGCAGTCAGGGCAGCAGCAGCGGCTGCGACACCGGTAACTTTCAGAAAATCACGACGAGTAATCATAGTTTTTTCCCTCTCTATTATTGGATATAATGTACAGCGGCGGCGCGGCACAGTCCGCGCCCGCCTTGAACGGAAGCATCAAAAAAGCCTCCGTCCCTGCCAGCCATGCGCTGCACAAGGACGGAGGCCTGAAACTTCCGTGGTACCACCTTGGTTCACAGCATCCTCGCGGACACTGCCTCAAAACTGCGGCAGAATTTTTTCTGCTTACAGCCGGACGCTTTAACGGGCGCACCCGTCGCGGACTAGTGCTCTTGCTCTTCGTCCGCGCAGCTCCGAGACCATTTTCAGCTCCCTGTTTCCTGCCCTTTTCCACCTGCCGGGCTCTCTGGTAAGGCTCATGCGAAAGCTTACTCTTCTCTTCACAGCCATTTTAGTGATATTGCGTTTATTGTACTCGCCTCGACGGGATTTGTCAACCCCCTAAAACAAACTTTTTTAGTAGGGAATTGAAGATCCTTCGCCCATGAGACAAAATATGCCCCCGCGCTGTACGCACGGGGGCATATTCAGAAGCTATCTATCAGCCCTGTTCCTGCTGTGCCTTCTTGGCTTCGAGAGCCAGAATGGCGTCGCGGCGGCTCAGGTTGATGCGGCCCTGCTGGTCGATGTCCGTCACCTTGACGACGATGGCATCACCCACAGCAACAACATCTTCCACGCGCTCGACACGCTTGGTGTCCAGCTTGGAGATGTGGACGAGGCCCTCCTTGCCCGGAGCAATCTCGACGAAGGCACCGAAGTTCATCAGACGGGTGACCTTGCCCTTGTAGATAGCACCGATCTCGGGGTCTTCCACGATGGTCCTGATGGTGAAGATGGCGCGCTTTGCGTCCTCCTGATCCACAGCGGAGACGAAGACGTGGCCGTCCTCCTGCACGTCGATCTTGCAGTTGCAGGTGGCGCAGATGTCCTGAATGACCTTGCCGCCCTTGCCGATGACGTCCTTGATCTTATCGGTGGGGATCATCATGCTGAACATCTTGGGGGCCCAGCGGCTCAGCTCGTGGCGGGGCTCTGCGATGACGGGCTTGATGATCTCATCGAGGATGTACAGACGGCCCTTGCGGCACTTCTCGAAGGCCTCGGCGATGATGTCGTAGGTCAGGCCGTCGATCTTAATATCCATCTGGATGGCGGTGATGCCCTTGCGGGTGCCGCCGACCTTGAAGTCCATATCGCCGTGGAAGTCCTCGACGCCCTGAATGTCCAGCATGGTCATCCAGCGGTCGCCCTCGGTGATGAGGCCGCAGGAGATACCAGCGACGGGAGCCTTGATGGGGACGCCTGCGTCCATCAGAGCCAGCGTGGAGCCGCAGATGGAAGCCTGAGAGGTGGAGCCGTTGGAGCTCAGGACCTCAGACACGCAGCGGATGGTGTAGGGGAACTCTTCCAGAGAGGGCAGCACAGGCACGAGAGCGCGCTCAGCCAGTGCGCCGTGGCCGATCTCGCGGCGGCCGGGGCTGCGGGGTGCGCGGGCCTCGCCGACGGAGTACGGCGGGAAATTGTAGTGATGGATGTAGCGCTTGGTCTGCTCGTCGGTCAGGTCATCCATGAGCTGGTTGTCCTTGGTGCCGCCGAGGGTGCAGGTGGTGAGCACCTGGGTCTGGCCGCGGGTGAACATACCGGAGCCATGCACACGGGGCAGGATGCCGACTTCTGCGGCCAGCGGGCGGATCTCGTTGATGCCGCGGCCATCCACGCGCTTGCCCTCGTCCAGCAGCCAGCGGCGGACGACGTACTTCTGCATCTTGTAGCTGACGAGGTCGAGGTCGGCCTCGGTCAGGTCGGGGTACTCCTCAGCGATCTTGTCCATGATGGGCAGCAGAGCAGCATCACGCACATTCTTGTCGTCGGTATCCATAGCGGCCTTGAAGTCGTCGAGATACTTTTCCTTGATAGCGTGGAACACGTCCATATCGAGGCCCACGACCTGGAAATCGATCTTCGGCTTGCCGCGCTCGGCCACGATGCTGTTGATGAAGGTGATGATCTTCTTGATCTCCACGTGAGCGGCCTTGATGGCGTTCAGCATGGTGTCCTCATCGACCTCATTGGCACCGGCCTCGATCATGACGATCTTGTCCATGGTGGCGGCGACGGTCAGGGCCAGGTCGCTCTTCTTGCGCTGCTCCTGAGTGGGGTTCAGGACGATCTCGCCGTCCACCAGACCCACCTGCACGCCGCCGATGGGGCCGTTCCAGGGGATCTCGGACACAGCGGTGACCAGAGAAGCGCCGATCATGCCGGCGATCTCAGGGCTGCAGTCGGGGTCAAGGCTCATGACGGTCATGGTGATGCAGACGTCGTTGCGCATCTCCTTCGGGAACAGGGGGCGCATGGGACGGTCCACGACGCGGCTGGTCAGGATGGCGCGCTCGCCGGGGCGGCCCTCACGGCGCATGAAGCTGCCGGGGATGCGGCCTGCGGCGTAGAGCTTTTCCTCGTACTCCACGTTCAGGGGGAAGAAATCGACGCCCTCGCGGGGCTTGGGGCTCATGACCACGTTGCACATCACGCAGGTCTCGCCGTAGCGGATGAGGGCGCTTGCGTTGGACAAGCCGCACATCTTGCCCATCTCCACCTTGAAGGGGCGGCCTGCCAGCGTAGTCTCGTAAACTTTGAAGTTGTCAAAGTTTTCTTTGCGGGAACCAAATTCGATTGCCATTTGGTTTGCCTCCTTATGTCCGTTTGATATTCCAAAAGGCTGCCCGCCGCGCATCATAGCAATAAATCCAGCGTCCGTGCCGCTTCACACAGGCGTTCGATTTACTGCTGCAACACGCAGCAGCGGCCTATTTGTTCCAGTGCCTGGGATACAAGGGAAAATCCAACATAAAAGAGCAAAGGGCAGGCACCATTTGCGGTACCTGCCCTCTGTTTTCTATTACTTACGCAGACCCAGAGTTGCGATCAGAGCACGGTAACGCTCGATGTCCTTCTTCTGGAGGTAGGCCAGCAGATTGCGGCGGCGGCCAACCATCTTCATCAGACCACGGCGGCTGTGGTGATCGTTAGGGTTCTTCTTCAGGTGCTCGTTCAGCTCGTTGATGTGAGCGGTCAGCAGAGCGACCTGAACCTCGGGGGAGCCAGTGTCCTTCTCGGTCAGAGCGACTTTGGCCATAACTTCCTGCTTGTTCATAGTAACAGTACCTCTTTATAAAATTTTTATTTGCCAGCGACACAGCAGCGGGAAAACGGTACTCCCGAGTGGGCATACTCCCAGCCCCGTATCGCGGTAACAGGGCTAGTATAACAGAAACCAACGTAAAAAGCAAGAAAAATTTTTACAGATTCGCAAAAATGAGGATGTTGTTTTCCTGTCAAATCATGTTATAATCTGTCTATTGTAATAAAGAGGTAGATCAAATGACACATTGCTTTTCCCGCCGCAGCTTCCTCAAAGGAAGCGCAGCCGCCGCAGCGGCCCTCACCAGCCCGCTCCTCCCGGCTGATGCGGCTTTTTCTGAAACCGAAAACGGCCTGTTCTCCCCTGTCTCTGCTCTCTGCCAGACCCAGTACGGCCCGGTGAAGGGCAGAGAGGGCGAAAACGGTCTGCTCTGCTGGTACGGCATCCCCTACGGTGCCGCGCCCACGGGCGAAAGCCGCTGGACAGCGCCGCAGGAGCCCGCCCGCTGGCTCACTGTGCGGGACTGCACCAGCCCCGCTCCGGCGGCGTACCAGTACACCACTTTCCCCCTCGGCACCGAGGACTGCCTGACACTGGACATTTATTCTTCCGCCGAGGCCAAAAAGCGGCCCGTCCTCGTCTATCTGCACGGCAGCGCCGCCACAGGCTCATCTCTCGAGTTGCCCGGCAGCGAACTCGTGCGGGACGCGGGCTGCGTCTTTGTCGCGCTCAACTACCGGCTGGGGCTGTTCGGGTGGAACTGCCTGCCCGCTCTTACTTCCGACTCCGACGCCGCCGGCAATTTCGCCCTGCTGGACATCGCCCGGGCGCTGGACTGGGTGAAGGAAAATATCCACCGCTTCGGCGGCGACGCCGACAACATCACCCTCTGCGGCTTCTCTGACGGCGGGCGGATGGCAGCGGCCCTTGCGGGCAGCCCGCTCTTCCGTGGGCGCTTCCAGAAGGCCGTCGCCATCTCCGGCGGGCTGTCCCTCGCCGACCCGGACGCCGCCGCCCAGAAGCTGGCCGAAAATTTCGCACCGCTGGCCGTGGAAGACGGGCGGTTCGCTGACACGGCTTCCGCCGCCGAATGGCTGCTGACGCCGGGGGCGGACGTCCGGGAATGGCTCTGCGGCCTCGAACCGGCCCGCATTGCTGCCCTCGGCAAACCAGCCATCCTCTACGCAGACGATGTGGTGCTCTCACGGGACGCCCGGAGTTCTGTCCCTCTCCTGCTGCTCAGCAGTGCCACCGAATTCAGCGGCTTTGTCCGGGACGACCTGCGGCCTGCTTCCAGCGCGGCCCGGGCCTATGCCGTAAAATACGGCTCAGCCCTCTGCCGCTGGAGCAGCACCGAAGCCGTCGCCGAAGCGCTGGGCGGCAGTGCTCCGGTCTGGCTTGGCCTCATCGACTACGGCGGAGCCGACAGTCAGACGACTATCCCGGGCCTCGGCTCCTTCCACGGCCTGCCGTTGGCGCTGTTCTCGTCCGAAAGCAGCTATTCTGCCTGTGCTGATTTGTCTTCGGCAGGTGCGCAGGCCCTTTCGGCCCAGCTGAAACAGGCGCTTGCCGGCTTCATGACCAGCGGCTCCCCGGGCTGGGACGTCTGGACGCCGCAAGACCGCGACGCCCTCCACTTCGATGCCGACAGCGAAACAGCCTGCATCACCTTCAACTCCTACCCGGATACTCAGGAACGTATCCGCGCCGCCATGGCCGCAGACACGTCCCTCTCCGCTGCCGAAAAGGAAACGGTGGAGCACCTCTATTTTTCCGGTTTCTCTTTCTGACGAAGCAAAAACGCACCTCACCGATCGCTTTCATCGGTGAAGTGCGTTCTTGTTTTATTCAGCGGCTGATGCCGCCCACAGCCTTTTTGATCTCGGCTTTGTTCCGGTACATCGCAGCGTCAGCCTCCATGAACAGCTCGTCCGCCGTCATGGTGCGGCCTGCCTGAATGGCATAGCCCACTGCGATGGAGACGGGATACTCTTCCTTCGCATCCCACTCCGCGCACAGCCGCCGGAGCGTTTCGACTGCTGCCTTCACAGCGTCCTCATCCGCCGCAGCCGCAATGACCGCGAACTCATCGCCGCCGATGCGGAAGCAGTCCTCGGCCCGGTAAAAGGCCTCCCGGATGCAGCGGGCCGCACAGCAGAGCAGTTCGTCACCGGCACGGTGGCCGTATTGGTCGTTGGTCTGCTTGAGCCAGTTGATGTCCATAACGATGTAGGTCCAGTCCGTGCGCTCGGGCCAGCGGGACTTCATATACTTGAAGGCCGTATAGTTGAAAAGCCCGGTCAGCGAGTCGACGTAGGCCAGATTTTTGTAGTTTTCCAGCTGGGCCTGTTCGTCGCTGGCCTGCCGGATGCGGTGGAGCACGATGCGGCCCAGCATCACCAGAAATCCCAGCAGACCGGCGCAGTAGCACACGGCGTAAGTCCGGTCCCGGTAGCCGCTGTAGAAGGTCGCCAGCGCAAGCAGAGTACCCGCTGCCAGCGCGCCGAAAGCCAGCAGGATGTTCCTCACCTCGCCGCTGTGGTTCTTTTTATAGGAGACCATGAGGGTATGGAATGCTGCCAGAATGCTGGCAATGACGGTGATATGAATGGGCATGAGCAGCCACAACATGGGCTGTCCGGCCAGCAGCCAACCCGCAGCGTCTGCTGCCAGCAGTACCAGCGCAGCCATCTGCGGGAGGCGGATGAGCCAGCCATCATTCTTTACGGTGCAGCGGATGAATTCCAGCACGAAAGGCACTGTGAGGCTGAAGGTGACCAGTGAGACGAACACGACGAGATTCGCCCTGTCCGTCACCAGTGCCAGCAGCTCGGAATCGGTCAGCGCCCAGATGCCGACGTCCAGCATCAGCCCGATCATCACCCGGGTCTGATGGCAGACCTCCGGAGTGAAGATGCTGCGCATCGTCACCATCAGAACGCCAAGCTCCACGGCGCAGAGGACGCAGAGCAGGAAGAACACCAGCGCGTAAAGGCTGCTCCTGAAATAATAGCTGCTCAGTTTCGTCTGGGTGGCCAGCACCGACTCGCTGCCCAGCATCGCGCTGAGGGCCGACGGCTCCGCACAGCGAAGCACCAGCGTCTTTCCGGCCGCGCCCTCCGGCAGAGCAGCAAAGAGCCGCATCTCTGCCGGGCCGCTGCCCGGGTCATAGGTATAGAACACCGTCTCCTGACCGTCCGCCGCCCGCAGCCCGAGGCTGAACTTCTGCTTCGTGCTGCGGATGCTCAGCATCAGGCTTTCCCCCATGCTTTCCGGAATGTCATACACGGCCTGCTAGTCTGTTTCCAGCGTCCAGCTGTCGTTCAGTTCCTGCAGACTGCCCTGCACCAGTGTGCGGTGGGGGTCTTCCTGAACACGGCAGGAGTCTGCCACCCCCAAAAGGACCAGCAGCGCCACCAGCCAGACCAGGATGCGCAGGCACCATTTCTGTTTTGTTTTTTTCATAAAGTTCACTCCGCGAAGTATTCCTGCGCGCGCTGGGCTGCGTGGTCGATGCACTCGCGCAGCTCATCCAGCGTGTCGAACTTTTTGCTGGGGCTGAGGTAGGCGTGGAACTCCACCACCGGGTCGGTGCCGTAAAGGTCGCCGGTAAAGCCCGGGATGAAGGTCTCGCAGGTCACCTTGCTCTCGTCGCTGTTGACGGTGGGCCGGGTGCCAAGGCCGGTGGCCGAGGGGTACCACCTGTCTCCTATTCTGGTGCGGGTGATATAGATGCCGTACCGGGGCAGCTGGAAGCCCTGCGGGTAGAGCTGGTTGATGGTCGGCACGCCCAGCGTCCGGCCAAGGCCCGCCCCGTGATGCACCGTGAAGCGGATGGCGTAGGGCATCCCCAGCATGGCATTGGCCGCCGGGATGTCACCACCTTCCAGCGCGGTGCGGATGCGGGTGGAGGAAACAGGCTTCTCCTCAAACTGTGCCATCGGCAGGACGACTACCTCCACGCCCAGCGGCTCGCAGAGCTGACGCAGCAGCTCCGGTGTGCCTGCCGCCCTGGCACCGAAGGTGAAGTTCTCGCCGCAGAACAGCGCCCGGGCGTTGCAGTCCCGGATGATGCCCAGCACGAACTGCTCCGGCGTCATGGCCTTGATCTCCTCGAAATCAGGGCAGAGATAGTGCTCCACGCCGAGGCTGGCGATGAGGGCGTGCTTGTCCTCGGTGGAGAGCAGGCGCTTGCCCTTCATCTTGTTTTCGGTGGGCAGGCGGAAGGTGAACACCGCCGGTGCCGCGCCATGGGCCTTGGCCCACTCCACTGCGCCATTGATGACCGCGCGGTGGCCGATGTGGATGCCGTCAAAAAAGCCCATTGCCACAGCAGAGCCGTGGGCACCGCCCAGCGCAAGCGGCGCAAGCTGTGAATAGATCTGCATGAATGTTCTTTAATTCCTCTCTACAAAGAGTTTTTCGACCTTGAGCACGCCGCCGGTGATGTTCGCAAGGCCCAGGAACTGGCCCTCGGCATTGCGGACACGGTAACGGCCATCTGCCGCCGGGTAGCGGCTGGTGGGGCAGCCGTTGTACAGGTGCTGCTCCACCCTTGGCTCTGCCACCAGCAGAGGCAGGCTCTCGAACACGCTCTCCACCGGCAGCATCAAAGCCTGCAGTGCCTCGGGGCCTGCGTCCTTTGCCGCCTGTATCTCTTCCAGCGTGTGGGCGTCGGCCTCGGTGTAGACACCCGCCGTCGTGCGGCGCAAAGCGCTCATGGTGCCTTTCTGGCCCATAGCGGCGGCAATGTCCTCCAACAGAGTGCGGATATACGTTCCCTTGGAGCAGCGGACGGTGAGGACGTATTCGTTCTCCACCGGGCTGCCTCCGTACCGGATGTCCAGTATCTCGATGGGGCGGGCCTTCCGCTCCACCGTGACGCCCTCGCGGGCCAGCTTATAGAGGGGCTGGCCGTTGATCTTGACCGCCGAGTACATGGGCGGCGTCTGCATCTGGGGGCCAAGGAACCGGGGCAGAACGGCCAGCAGTTCCTTCTCCCCCGCCGTCACCGGGGCTGTTTCCAGCACGGTGCCGGTGATGTCGCCGGTGTCGGTCTGCATCCCCAGCCGCAGCCGGGCGCAGTAGGTCTTGGTGTGGTCGAGCTGAAGGTCCACGGCCTTGCTGGCCCCGCCGCAGAACACCGGCAGAACGCCGGTGGCCATGGGGTCCAGCGTACCGCTGTGACCCAGCTTGCGGGTACCGAGGATGCCGCGCAGCTTGGCGATGACGTCAAAGCTGGTCCACTCCATTGGCTTATCTACGATAAGGATGCCCTGCATCAGCTTTCCTCCTGCGTCTCGGGGCGGTCGAGTTCCGCCTCCACTTCGGCCAGAATGGCGCTCTTGGCGTTGTCGAGGTTGCCCAGCAGCTCACAGCCCGCTGCGCGGGTGTGGCCGCCGCCGCCCAGACGCCGTGCGATGGCGCAGGCGTCCACGCCCTTGGCGGCGCGCACGCTGATGCGGTAGCTGCCGCCGGGCTGCTGACGGAGCAGCAGGCCCACTTTGACCCCCTCGATGCTGATGGGCAGGCTGGTCAGCTCTTCCAGGTCAGCCGGGTCCACGCCGCTCTGCTCTATCTCGTCCCGGGTCAGATACATCAGGGCGCAGCGGCCCTCAAGATGATATTCCAGATGGTTGCGGGCGATACGCTCCGCCTCCATCCGCTCCCGGGGCTTGGTGTCGAAGAGCAGGGTGTTCAGCTCCTCCACCTGCGCACCGGCCAGAATGAGCTTTGCAGCCACGAGGTGGGTGTTGGCAGTGGTGGAAGAGAACCGGAAGCAGCCGGTGTCAGTAGCGAGGCCGGTGTAGAGGCAGTTGGCGATGAGGGGGGTGATCTCCACGCCCATCTCGCTGATGACCTCATACAGAAGCTCTGCCGCTGCGGCCGCATTGCCGTCCAGCAGGGTGAAATCCGCATAGCCGCTGTTGCCCGCGTGGTGGTCGATGCAGAGATCGACGTGGCGGGTATACTGCGGCACACCGTTGTTTTCGCCAAAGAGCTGCACGCTGGCAACATCCACAGCCACAACGGTCTTGGGCTCAAACTCGCCCCGGAACGGCACCGGTGCGGTAAAGCTGTAGCGGGAAGGCACTGCATCGGAGCAGAGGACAGCTGCCGTCTTGCCCAGCGCCTTGAGCGCGTGGCAGAGGGCGCTGCCGCAGCCGATGGTGTCGCCGTCCGGGTTTTTATGACACAGGACCAGAATGTTGTCCGCAGCACAGAGGCGCTCAGCCATCTGCTGCACATTGAGCTGTTCTGTCATTTGATGGATCCATCCTTTCCGCAGCGCTGGATTTATTCCTCGGTCTCGGCAGGCTGAGAGTCCTCAGCGTCGCCGTTCACATTCAGCGTGCGGAGCAGCTCGTTGATGTGGGCTGCATAGGCGGCACCGTCGTCCTCCACAAAGATGAAGCGGGGTGCCTTGCGGATGTGCATTTTCTTGCTCACTTCGGTGCGCACATGGCCTGCGGCGCGGTTCAGGGCCTCGATGGCGGGCTTGGGGCCGTCCTCACGGCCCATCACGCTCACATAGACCTTCGCCACGTCCAGGTCGGGCGTCACATCCAGCCGGGTGACGGTCAGCAGACCGCCCTCCAGCCGCGGGTCTTTCAACCGTCCGATGATGGCGATGAGCTCACGCTTCATGTCCTGCGCCAGACGGCCCATATTTTTCTGAGACATAGTTTCTCCTCTAAAATGAACCTCTCCGTCATTGCTTCGCAATGCCACCTCTCCTACCGGGGAGCGGCCTTGGCATTCCGGAAAGCTTTCTCTCTTCGCCAGACTGAGAGGTTATTTCAATCAATCGCGGTATTCTTCCATCTTGAAGGCCTCGTAGACGTCGCCTTCCTTGACGTCGGCAAACTTTGCCAGAGTGACGCCGCACTCGTAGCCCTCGGCCACTTCCTTGGCGTCGTCCTTGAAGCGCTTCAGAGATGCGATCTCGTCCTCCGTGATGACGATGCCGTCACGGACGACACGCACCTTGCTGTCGCGGGTGATCTTGCCATTGGTGACACGGCAGCCTGCGACGGTGCCGACGTTGGAGATCTTGTAGACCTGACGGACCTGCAGCTCGCCCAGAGACACCTCGCGGAACTTGGGAGCCAGCATACCCTTCATAGCGTCGGTGACGTCGTTGATGGCGTCATAGATGACGCGGTACATACGCATCTCGACCTTGGTGGCAGCGGCCTCTTCCTTCGCCACGTTGTCGGGGCGGACGTTGAAGCCGATGATGATGGCGTTGGATGCGTCGGCCAGGTCAACGTCGGACTTGCTGATGGCACCGACACCGGCGTGGATGACGCGGACGCGGACCTCGTCGTTGGAGATTTTCTCGAGGCTCTGCTTGACGGCCTCGGCGGAGCCCTGGACGTCAGCCTTGACGACGATGGCCAGCTCCTTCATATCGTTCTGAGCCATCTGGCTGAACAGGTTATCCAGAGTGACCTTCTGGAAGGCGGAGAACTGCTTTTCCTTGGCGGCAGCGATGCGCTGCTCGGCCAGCTCACGGGCCAGACGCTCGTCCTCGACGGCCTCGAACAGGTCGCCGGCCTCAGGCACAGCGGTCAGACCGGTGATCTCCACAGGAGTGGAGGGGCCGGCGTCGTTCAGCAGGATGCCCTTGTCGCTGCGCATGGTACGCACACGGCCCACGGCGGTACCGGCGATGATGACATCGCCGGAGTGGAGGGTGCCGTTCTGCACCAGAATGGTGGCGATGGGGCCCTGGCCCTTGTCCAGACGGGCCTCAACAACAGCACCCTTGGCGCGGCGGTTGGGGTTGGCCTTGAGCTCCATGACCTCGGCCTCCAGCGCGATCCGCTCCAGCAGGTCGTTGATGCCCATGCCGGTCAGAGCAGAGACGGGGATGCAGGCGACATCGCCGCCCCAGTCCTCGGTGATGATGCCGTACTTGGTCAGGCCCTCCATCACGCGCTCAGGGTTGGCGGTGGGCTTATCCATCTTGTTCATGGCCACGATGAGCTTGACGTTGGCGGCCTTGGCGTGGTTGATGGACTCGACCGTCTGGGGCATGATGCCATCATCGGCGGCGACGACCAGAACTGCAATATCGGTCATGTTGGCACCGCGGGCGCGCATGGAGGTGAATGCCTCGTGGCCCGGGGTATCCAGGAAGGTGATGAGGCTGTCGTTGACCTTGACCTGATATGCACCGATGGCCTGAGTGATGCCGCCGGCCTCGCCTGCGGTGACGTTGGTCTTGCGGATAGCGTCCAGGATACTGGTCTTGCCGTGGTCAACGTGGCCCATGACGCAGACGACCGGGGGACGGGTGACGAGATCGTCCTGAGAATCCTCCTCCTGGGTGAACAGGCGCTCCTCGATGGTGACGTGGACTTCCTTCTCGACCTTGGCGTGGAACTCCTCGGCCACCAGAGCGGCGGTATCGAAATCGATGATGTCGTTGATGGCATGCATCTCGCCCATCTGCATGAACTTGGCGATGACCTTGCCGGCCTGCTGCTTCAGGCGGGCAGCCAGCTCACCGACGGTGATCTCATCGGGGATCATCACCTTCAGCTGTGCGTTGCGGGCCTTTTCCAGCTGGATGCGCTGCAGGCGCTCGAACTCGGTCTCGCGCTTGCCCTTCTGGAACTGCTGGCGCTGGCGCTGGCCGCGCTGGGTGAACTTCTGCTTGTTGCCCTGCGGGGTGGGCTTGCGGCGGTTCTCGGTGTTCTTGGTGGAGGCCAGATCGTCGTAACGGGCGTCGAAGCGGTCCACGTTCATATCGACGGTGCGGGTATCGACGGTGACCTGATTGTCCTCGCGGCGGACAGAGACGGACTGAGCGGAAGCTGCAGTAGCCTTTGCGCCGGTCTCACGGGCCAGCTCGCTCAGGGAGACGGTCTTCTCCTCGCGCTTCTTGTGCTGCTCGTTCTTCTTGTTGTTTTGCTTGGCAGCGGGCTTTGCCTCGGCCTTTGCGGGCTCAGCCTTGGGAGCCTCGGGCTTCTTTTCGGCCTTGGGCTCCGCCTTCTTCTCGGTGGGCTTCGGCTCAGCCTTGGGAGCCTTGGCGCTGTTCAGGAACTCGTCCAGACTCTTGACGCTGTTGTCCTTGCTGAACTTCTCCAGCAGGTAGTTCAGCTCGTTCTCTTCCAGAGTGGAGCTGTTCTTCTTGCCGGTGCTGCCCATAGCGTTCAGCTCGTCGAGGACCTTCTTGGCAGAGATGTTCAGGTCCTTTGCAAAATCGCTCACTTTATATTTTACGATCATTCGCTCATATCCTCCTCAGTTTGAATCGCTCCGCACGCCGTCAGCCGGTCAAAGCAGAGCTTGGCGAGGTTGCGGTCGGTGACGGCATAAATGGCCACCGGTTTGCGGCTGATGTCAGCCAGCTTATCCTGTGTCAGCGGCATGGGGATGACGTCCACCATATCGCCCACAGCGTAGTTGAGCCGCTGCACGGTCTTGGGGCTGGCGTCGGATGCAGTCATCACGAGCCATGCCTTGCCCTTGACGACGGCGTCTTCCACCGCGTCAAAGCCCATGGTCAGAGCGCCCGCCTTGCGGCAGAGGCTCACGGCCTGGAACAGGGCCTCATTCGGCTCAAGGGCCGGTTTTGCGGGGGCGTTATGCTTCTTTGCCATCGCGGTCGGCCTCCTTTTCTGCTTCCACACTGGCCAGCTGCTGGGCCAGTGCATCGTATACCTCGGCGGGGACCGGCTGCTCAAAGCAGCGCTCCAGCGCCTTCTTCTTTTTTGCCTTTGCAAGGCAGGCGGCATCCGGGCAGAGGTAAGCACCGCGGCCGGGCTTCTTGCCCACGGGGTCGATGCTGATTTCTCCGCTGGGTGCGCGCACCACACGCACCAGTTCCTTCTTGGGGCGGCTGGTCAGGCAGCCGATGCACTGGCGGGCAGGGATCTTTTTTTGTGCCATCCGGTTTTCCCTCCTTCGGCAGGTGTTCCGCGCTTATTCTGCGGCGGTGTCTTCGGTCTTCTCAGCCTCGGCAGCCTTCGGCTCTTCCTCGCCGTAGTAGCCGCTCTCGGGACGGATGTCGATATTGTAGCCGGTCAGGCGGGCGCACAGACGGGCATTCTGGCCCTTGTTGCCAATGGCAAGGCTCAGCTGCTGGTCCGGCACGGTCACGCGGCAGGAGCGGGTCTCGCCGGGCAGCAGCTCGACCTTGACCACCTTTGCGGGGCTGAGAGCTGCGGAGATGAACTCGGAGATGTCCTCGCTCCACTTCACGATGTCGATCTTCTCGCCGCCCAGCTTCTCGACGACAGCGGCCACACGGTCGCCGTGGGGGCCGATGCAGGCAGAGACGGGGTTGACGTTGGCGTCCTTGGACCAGACAGCCATCTTGGTGCGGGCGCCGGCCTCGCGGCTGATGGCCTTGACCTCGACGGTGCCGTCGTAAATTTCAGGCACTTCCAGCTCGAACAGGCGCTTGACGAGGCCGGGGTGGGTGCGGCTGATCATGACGCGGGGGCCGCGCTCGCTTGCCACGACATCCACGATGTAGACCTGCAGCATCTGGCCCTCGGTGTAGACCTCGCCGGGGACCTGCTCGTTGCGGGGCAGGATAGCCTCGCCACCCTTGCCCAGGTCGAGGGCAACGATGCCCTTCTCGGGGTCAACGCGGGTGACGGTAGCCTGCACGATGTCGTGGGCGCGGGACTGGATCTCGCTCAGCTGCTGGCTGCGCTCAGCCTCACGGATGCCCTGACGGATGACGTGCTTTGCGGTCTGGGCTGCGATGCGGCCAAAGTCCTTGGTCTTGAGGGGGGTCACAACGCGGTCGCCCACCTGATAGCTCTTGCGGATGTGCTGAGCCTCGGTGATGCCGATCTCGCTGTGCTCGTCGTACCAGTCCTCATCGGCCACGACGTCCTGGATGAGGGCGACGTTGAACTTGCCGGTGTTGGGGTCGATCTCGACCATGACGTTGTCGTCCTCGACCTCGTAGTTCTTCTTCACGGCGATGACGATAGCAGCCTTGATCTTGTCGATCAGGTACTCCGCGGTAATGCCGCGCTCGTGCTCCAGCATGGAGAGAGCTTCAAAAAATTCGTTGTTCGCTGCTGCCATTTTTCGGGTTCCTCCTAGATTATAATGGTATCTTTTCTCGATTCATCTTTGGCTCTCCCTCTGGGAGAGCTGGCGCGGAACGCGCCTGAGAGGGCTGTTCTTAATCAAACAGATGTTCGTCATCACAGAGATGGACGCCGGATGCAGCGTTCACCTCAAAGCTCACCGGGCCGTTCTCCGTCTCGACCGTGACGGTGCTGCCCTCGCGGCCTTTCAGGATGCCGGCAAACTCGCGCACGCCGTCGGCGGTGGGGCGGATGAGCTTGACGCCGATCTTCTCGCCCTTGAGTGCCTCGTAGTGCTCCGGGCGGGTCAGCTTGCGGCCAAGGCCGGGGCTGCCCACCTCGAGATAATAGCTCTGGTCGATGGGGTCTGCCTCATCGAGGATGGGGTCCAGCGCGTGGGACACTTCGGCACAGGTGTCGGTGTCCATGGTGCCGTCCTTGTCGATGAGCACACGGAGATACCAGTCCGGCCCTTCCTTCTCAAAGACCACATCCCACAGGCGCAGGCCCATGCCCTCCACGACGGGGCGGACAAGCGCTTCGACTCTCTGGGCGGTGTTGCCGCCAGACTGCTTCGCCATAAAAAACCTCCAAACAAACAAGAAAAGCGGACCTTGCGGCCCACTTTCCAATAAAACTATAGCGTACTACTAAAATATAGCATACTCTTGCGGATTATGCAAGCTTTTTGCTAGAAATTTTGCGTTTTTACGCCTGCTGTACCCGCAGCGAAGCGAATTCAGCCGTCGAGCCATGCATCCAGAAAAGCAGATGCAAGCTTAAGGGCAACCTCAGCGACCTCTCCGCCGGAGACTCCATCCCCGTTCACTTGATACAACTTGTCCAGCATCTCATCAAGAACAGGTGTATTATAACCCAGAAGACGACCATACTGTGGATGATAACGGTAGCGGATGCAGCCATCTGAACCCTTTGTATAGTATCCCTCTTCCGTAAACAGGAATCCCTTACTGCCGTCTCCAAAAAACGATTCATCAATCATGCCCAGAACATCCCAGTAAGATACCCCGCTCGCGTAGGACTCGCGTGCTTTCTCGAACTTGCTCATCGGGATCTCCCCTTGTGTATAGCACTTGTATCTGCTGCATCTGGGCAAATACTCTTGAATGATCCGGGCTTTCGCCTTCTTTTTGTCTTCTGCCATACTTGCACCTTCTCCATTTCTACATTCGACATCGTTCGCAGTTTTCTCCTGCGCGCAGATGCGATCTCTTAATAGCTATATTATACTATCAGTCTATATGCAAATCCATCGGCAAAATTCCAGAAAATCCGGTCGATTCTTTTACAGCACCCACACACCATCACGGAACAGGTCAACCGTATGTCCGTCGCGGCACTTGCCGGTAATATGGCTGTCCTCGGCACCCACCATGACGTCCTCGTGGATGGCGGACTGGTTCATGCCCCGGGCCAGCAGCTCGTCCTTGCTCAGGCGGGTGCCGTTCTCGGTGGTGCCGGGATAGCTGGCACCAAAGGCGATGTGACAGGCGGCGTTCTCATCGAAGAGGGTGCTGTAGAACAGCGCGCCGCTGCGGTTGATGGGGCTGGACGCCGGCACCAGCGCCACTTCGCCGATGCTCCGTGCGCCCTCGTCGGTGTCCAGAAGCTGACCCAGAAGCTCCGCGCCCTCGTCGGCACCATGCTCCACGACCCGGCCATCCTTGAAGGTGACATGGAAGCCCTTGATGAGCTGGCCGTTGAAGACGTAGGGTTTCGTGCCGTAGACGATGCCGTTCACCTTGTCCTTGTGGGGGGCGGTGAAGACCTCTTCGGTGGGGATGTTGGGCAGGAAGACCACGCCCTTTTCACTGACGCTGGCGGCACTCTCCCAGGTGGCCTTGTCGGCGATACCGACGGTCAGATCCGTGCCGTTGCTGCTCTCGAAGTGGACGCTCTCGAGGTCGAGGGCGTTCATCTTGTCCTTCAGGCTGGTCAGGCGGTCGATGTGAGCCTTCCACTCATTGACCGGGTCACCATTGGTCACGCGGCAGACATCGAAGATGAGCCGCCAGAGCTTCTCGATGGCGGCAGCCTCCTCCAGCTCCGGGAACATCTTTTTCGCCCACGGGGCGCTGGGCATGGCGGCGATGGACCACTGGACGCGGTCATTCATGGTGTACTCCCGCCACGGGGCCATGAACCTGCGCTGCGCGGCGTTCACCCGGCTGATCTTCGCGCCGTCCAGACCGGCGTAGACCTCGGGGTCGTCGGCGTGGATATGCAGCACGCAGACCCCGCCCTCGCTCTCGGCGTAATCGAGATAACGGCGCAACTGGTAAGGCTTGAAGTCAGTCAGGGCTTCCTCGCCGCCCAGCTCCATTCGGCTGCGGGAAACGGCGTTGTCGCTCCAATCCACCTGCACATCGCGGGCACCGGCCTCAAAGCCGCTGCGCACGCACAGCCGAGCCAGCGGCGCGGCTTCCAGCGGACAGCGGATAATCAGGGTCTGGCCCGGCTGGGGATTGACACCCACCCGGACGATGAAGTCGGCGTATTTTTTCAGAAGAAGAGTAAAGTTTTCCACGGAATATCCTTTCTGCCGTGCAAACCACGGCGGTGCATTTTCTATCTGACAGTATAACCGTTCCCGGGCGAATTGTCCACCCGGTAAAAACAAAACAGACGCCTCTTCCGGTTAAAAAACCACGAAACGTCTGTTATACCATCATTCGAGAGTGCTGTCTACATACGGCAGGCGGTCTGCACCTTTCCGGTCCTGCGTCGGGAAGGCGAACATTTTTGTTATGCCCCCGACGCTCCACAGCGAAAGGGGTGATGCTTCATGACGCTTTTGGAAACTTTAGCTCTGCTCACGTTGCTTGCAACTGTGGATTTTGGGATGTTCGATATTGCGTATAAAATCTTCAATAACAAAAAATGACCGCCGTGCCTACCAAACTCGTGCGGTCATTCTTTGTGATTGACTTGCCGGAAAGGTACTGACCGTTTGCCAGACAGCACTTTCTTTAGTTATATTAAACCACAGCCCCGCCGAAAATGAAACGGCGGGGCTGTTTTTTCACTCACAAAAGTGAGTTTTTATCAGAACTCGATCTTGCTCTCGATGTAGCTCTTCAGCTCGGAGATAGGCATACGAACCTGCTCCATGGTGTCGCGGTCGCGGACGGTGACGCAGTTGTCGGCCACGATGCCCTTGGCCTCGTCGCCCACGGTGTCGAAGTCCACGGTGATGCAGTACGGAGTACCGATCTCGTCCTCACGGCGGTAGCGCTTGCCGATAGAACCGGTATCGTCGTAGTCCACCATGAAGTACTTGCTCAGCTCATTGCGGATCTCCATTGCCTTGTCACCCAGCTTCTTGCTCAGGGGCAGGACAGCGCATTTATAGGGAGCCAGAGCCGGGTGCAGATGCAGGACGGTGCGGATGTCCTCCTTGCCCTTGCTGTCGGTCAGGTGCTCCTCATCATAAGCCTCGCACAGGAAGGCCAGAGCCACGCGGTCACAGCCCAGAGACGGCTCGATGACATAGGGGATGTAGTGCTCGTTGGTCTCGCTGTCGAAGTACTCGAGGCTCTTGCCGGAGGCTTCCTGATGACGGCTCAGGTCGTAGTTGGTGCGGTCTGCAATGCCCCACAGCTCGCCCCAGTCGGTGAACGGGAAGGCATACTCGATATCAGTGGTGGCACGGCTGTAGAAGGCCAGCTCTGCGGGCTCGTGGTCGCGCAGGCGCAGATGCTCCTTCTTGATGCCCAGGCTCAGCAGCCAGTTCTCGCAATAGTCCTTCCAGTAGGCGAACCACTCGAGGTCGGTGCCGGGCTTGCAGAAGAACTCGCACTCCATCTGCTCGAACTCACGGGTGCGGAAGGTGAAGTTGCCCGGGGTGATCTCGTTGCGGAAGGCCTTGCCCACCTGGCAGACGCCGAAGGGCAGCTTGCGGCGGGTGGTGCGCTGGATGTTGGCAAAGTTGACGAAGATGCCCTGTGCCGTCTCGGGACGGAGGTAGCAGGTGGAAGAGCTGTCCTCGGTGACGCCGATGGCGGTCTTGAACATCAGGTTGAACTTACGGATGGGGGTGAAGTCGTGCTTGCCGCAGACGGGGCAGACAATATCCTGGTGTTCAGCGATGAAAGCGTCCATCTCGTCAAAGCTCATGGCATCGACGTTGACCTCGGGGTGCTCGTCGCCGATAAGCTTGTCGGCACGGTGGCGGGCCTTGCAGGCACGGCAGTCCAGCAGCGGGTCCGAGAAACCGGCAACGTGGCCGGTGGTGATCCAGGTCTGAGGGTTCATGATGATGGCGGCATCGAGGCCCACATTGTAGGGGCTCTCCTGCACGAACTTCTTCAGCCATGCCTTCTTGACATTGTTCTTGAACTCGACGCCCAGAGGGCCGTAGTCCCAGCTATTGGCCAGACCGCCGTAGATCTCGGAACCGGGGAACACATAACCACGGTTCTTGCAGAGATTGACGATCATATCAAGGGTCTTTTCGCTCTGTTCCATTGTAAGTACATCCTTTCCGTCCGCGGCTGGTTTGCCGTGTCGTGTTGTGTATTTGTCCCGGCTGCTTTCCCCGCAGCCGGGCGTGCTTTTCCTGTTAAAAGCACAGTATCTTTACTTTATCATGTTTTGCGGGGATTGTAAAGCCTTGCCCCGCATCCGGAACAACACAATCGGATTTATCATATAAAAATGATAAAAAATAAAGAGTCTGACGAAATTTTCCGCAGACGACAAAAGCCCCCGCTTCTGCAAGGGCTATGAGTTTTACTTATGATATTTCATTCCGGCATTGATGGTGCAGGCACGGTAGATCTGTTCGGTGAGAACAAGGCGGGCCAGCTGGTGGGGCATCGTGATGCGGCCCATGCTGAACTTGAGCGCCGCCGCGCGCTTGACCTCATCCGAGAGGCCGTGGGACGAGCCGATGACGAAGGCCACATCTCCCGCACCGCTGTTTGCGCGGTCGGCAAGGAACTGGGCCAGCTCATCGGAGGAGATCTGTTTTCCTTCAATGCACATGGCGACGATCGCCGCGCCCTTGCGGACGCTGCCGAGGATGGCTTTGCCCTCTTTATCCAGCGCCTTTTTCACCACAGCGTCGGAGGCGTTCTTCTCTTCGATTTTTTCTTCCGGAAGCTCGATGATGCGGAAGGACGCAAACGCCGCCAGACGCTTCTGGTATTCGGCCACGCCCTCGGCGAAGTATTTCGCGTTGAGCTTGCCGATGCAAATCAGGTCGATATTCTGCATGGTTATCGTTCCTCTTTTGTGTGAGATCTCGCGCTGGCAGCGCGGGGCAGGTTTTTTCTTTTGGTCAAGCGGCTTGCGCTCCGCGCGGGCCAGAGGCAGGGAGGGGTGTTTCGAATCCCCCCTCCCTACCTCTGGACTCCACTCTCCCCGCAACGAGTTAAGGGCTTCTCGCCCTTAACAATTCCAAAGATGAGGTCGAAGCCCAAAAATGCTAGCCGCTTCGCTTAACGCATTTTTTTGTGCTTCTCCCATTTACGGCTCCGCCGAAGATTTCACGTTTCTGCTGGACGTTACCGTCAGCAGAGAGGTAACACCAGCTGCGAAGCAGCAAATCGGAGAAACGAGAAAAAAGTGCAACAGCGACGACCGCCGCCTGCGGCGGATACAGGGAGGAGCTGTTGGGGCCGCGGTCAGCAGGACACGAGTGCCACTCAAGGCACGAAGTGGTCGCTGGGCACCGCAACCCGTCTTAGCGCAGCGACTAGCTTTTTTCCGTTTCGACAACTCCTTTGGGGTCTGAAAGGGGCGAGCAGCCCTTGATTCGTGCCTCCCGCGCCTCGAAAGTAGCGGGCGCTTTTCTGGTTCTCTTTTGGCGCGCAAAAGAGAACTTAGCCTTAGTGCAAGAGCGCTCCATCCTGCGCCGCAGGCGCAAAAATCATAGCAGCGTCATCTGCTCCCCTTCATCCTCCGCGCGAATCAGCGCACCGGTCGCCGGCAGGCTGCGGACGCGGTAGCGGTGGGGATTTGCCAGTTCCAGCGTGTCCGCCGGGACGACGGAGGCGATGGTCTGGTTCTTTTTCAGGGTCACGACCGCCACACCCTGACTGTCGCGGGTGGTCTTTGCGGCGATCTGCGCCGTGCCGACCAGGAGCATCCGTCCCGCGCTGGTGCGAATCGCAAGCTCCGTCTCCTCGGGCAGGAAGAACATGGTCGCCAGCGGCTCTTTGTCGCAGTAGGCTTTCAGCAGCTTGCGGCGGTTCTGCTTGGTGGCGTAGGAGCTGAGCGGGATTTTTGCGCACTTGCCGCTGGCAAAGAAGAAGAGCATATGGCCGCTGTAGTCGGAGGTAATGACCATGTCGAGGATGTTCTCGCCCTCGTCCATGCCCAGACGGCCCGGCAGATAGATGCCCATCTGGGCCACCTTGCCGTCTTCCAGCTCGGCCAGACGCACCTTATACACCTGCTGCATATCAGTAAAGAACAACGCTTCTACGTTGTTCCGCGTCTCCACCTGCTGGACGATCTCGTCGCCCTCCTTGAGCTTGTGCGCACCGGCAGTGCGCAGGCTCTGGGGCGGGATCTTCTTCAGATAGCCCTCGCGGGTGAAAAAGACGGTGACGGGATAATCCGGCACAGCCTCTTCCTCGGCGCCGCTCTCTTCCTCGGGCAGGTCGTAGAGGATCTCGCTGCGGCGGGGCTGGCCGTACTTCTTTGCCACGTCGGCCAATTCCTTCATGATAATTTTGCGGATGCGGGCAGGCTTTGCGAGGATGTCATTCAAATCGGCGATGTCGGCTTCCAACTGCTCGATTTCGCCGGTGCGCTTGAGGATATATTCCCGGTTGAGGTGGCGCAGCTTGATTTCAGCCACATAGTCGGCCTGCACTTCGTCGATGCCAAAGCCTATCATCAGGTTGGGGACGACTTCCGTCTCCTCCTCCGTGGTGCGGATGATGTGGATGGCCTTATCGATGTCCATCAAAATCGCCGCCAGACCCTTGAGCAGGTGGAGGCGCTTTTCCTTGCCGTGGAGGTCATAATAGGTGCGTCGGCGGACGCATTCCATCCGGAAGGCCGTCCACTCCTGCAAAATTTCCCGCACGCCCATGACCCGGGGCTGGCCCGAGACAAGGATGTTGAAGTTGCAGCTGAAGCTGTCTTCCAGCGGGGTGGCCTTGAAGAGCTTGGCCATCAGCTTGTCGGCGTCCACGCCGCGCTTGAGGTCGAGGGTGAGCTTGAGGCCGTTCAAATCAGTCTCGTCGCGCATATCGCTGATCTCTTTGATCTTGCCTGCCTTGACCAGCTCGGCGATTTTGTCCATGATGGCCTCCACCGTGGTGGTGGGCGGTATCTGGGTGATCTCAATCATGTTCTCGCCCGGTACGGCGGCGTAGCGGGCGCGCACCTTCACGCTGCCGCGGCCATTCTCGAAGATGTCCCGCATCTGGGCTTCGTCGTAGAGGATCTGGCCGCCGCCCACGAAGTCCGGGGCGGGCATGGTGGTGGAGATGTCGTGCTTCGCATCCTTCATCAGGGCGATGGTGGTGTTGCACAGCTCTGCCAGATTGAAGGAGCAGATGTTGCAGGCCATACCGACGGCGATGCCCAGCGTGTTGTTGGCCAGAATGGTCGGGAAAGTCACGGGCAGAAGGGTCGGTTCGGTGGTGGTGCCGTCGTAGTTGGGGACGAAGTCCACCGTCTCTTTGTCGATGTCCCGGAACAGCTCTTCGCAGACACTTTCCAGTTTTGCTTCGGTGTAGCGGGCCGCGGCGCAGGACATATCGCGGCTGTAGGCTTTGCCGAAGTTGCCCTTGCTGTCCACGAACGGCACCAGCAGGCTCTCGTTGCCCCGGCCCATGCGCACCATGGTATCATAGATGGCGGCGTCGCCGTGGGGGTTCAGGTGCATGGTGCTGCCCACGATGTTCGCCGACTTGGTGCGCGCGCCCTTGATAAGGCCCATCTCATACATCGTATACAGCAGCTTGCGGTGGGCGGGCTTGAAGCCGTCGATCTCCGGCAGCGCGCGGCTGACGATGACGCTCATCGCATAGGGCATATAGTTCGTTTCCAGCGTGCGGGTGATGGGGTCTTCCAGCACACTGCCGGCGTTCAGTATCTCAACGCCCTCGCCCAGCTGGGGGCGGACAGGCTTTGCGGTTTTTTTGCTCGATTTTTTTGCCATTGTAAATCCTCTTTACTAGAGTTCCCTCGTAACTCAACCTCTCAGTCTCGCTACCGCTCGACAGCTCCCCTAGCGAGGGGAGCCTCTGGCGAAGAGGGAAAGCTTTTCCGAAATGCCAAAGCCTCCCCTCCGTAGGGGAGGTGGCAATGCGAAGCATTGACGGAGAGGTTTAACTCACATCCAGATCATCCAGATACTCTGCGCCGTGCTGGGCGATATGCTCCTTGCGGCCTGCGAGGTTGTCACCCAGCAGGATGTCGAACACCTGCGCGGTGCGCTCCACGTCGGTAGGCATCACCTTGATGAGGCGGCGGCTCTCGGGGTTCATGGTGGTCAGCCACATCATCTCGGGGTCGTTCTCGCCCAGACCTTTTGAGCGCTGGATGGTGTATTTCTTATCGCCGATCTCCTCGAGGAATGTTGCCTTCTCGGGTTCCGTGTAGGCGAAATAGGTGCGGTCTTTCGTGGTGATCTCGTACAGCGGCGACTCCGCGATATAGACATAGCCCTCGTTGATGAGAGTGGGGGTCAGGCGGTAGAGCATGGTCAGCACCAGTGTGCGGATCTGGTAGCCGTCCACGTCGGCATCGGTACAGATAACGATTTTATTGAAGCGGAGATTGTCGAGGTTGAAGGTGGCAAGCTCCTTGTTGTGCTTGCCGCCCAGCTCCACGCCGCAGCCCATGACCTTGATCAGATCCACGATGACATCAGACTTGAAGATGCGGGCATAATCGGCCTTCAGGCAGTTCAGGATCTTGCCGCGGATGGGCATGATGGCCTGATATTCACTGTCGCGGCTGGTCTTGACCGCACCCATAGCCGAATCGCCCTCGACGATATACAGCTCACGACGGGAGGCGTCCTTGGTGCGGCAGTCCACGAACTTCTGCACCCGGTTCGCGAGGTCGATTTGGGTCGAGAGTGTCTTTTTGATGCTCTGGCGCGTTTTTTCGGCGTGCTCACGGCTCTGCTTGTTCACCAGCACCTGCTGACAGATTTTCTGGGCCTCATCGGGCTTTTCGAGGAAGTAGACTTCCAGATAGTGCTTGAGGAAGTCGGTCATGGCCTGCGAGACGAACTTGTTGGTGATAGCTTTTTTTGTCTGGTTCTCATAGCTGGTGCGGGTGGAGAAACTGGACGAAACGTAGACCAGACAGTCCTGCACATCCTGAAAACTGATGGCACTCTCGCCCTTTTTGTAGAGGTTCTTATCCTTCAGATACTTGTTGATCTGGTAGACGAAGGCCGTGCGGACGGCGTGCTCCGGGCTGCCGCCATGCTCCAGCCAGGACGAGTTGTGGTAGTATTCCAGCAGCTGCACCTTGTTGGAGAAGCAGAACGCCGCGCTCATCTTTACCTTATAGTCAGGCTGGTCTTCGCGGTCACGGCCAGTAGCTTCGCTCTCGCAGCTGAACACCGGGGTCAGGCTGTCCTCACCCGCCGTCTCAGCTACATAGTCGGCGATGCCGTGCTCATAGCACCAGCTCTCCTTCCACGGCTTGCCGGTGGCGGGGTCTTTCTCCTTTTCGTCGGTGAAGTTGAGGGTCAGGCCCGCGTTGACGACAGCCTGACGGCGGAGGACATCTTTATAGTAGCTGCCGGGGACGTCGATGTCGGTAAAGACCTCATCGTCCGGCTTCCAGTGGATGATGCTGCCGGTGCGGCGGCCCTTGTAGGGTTCTTTGTGCAGGCCGCCCACATTCTCGCCCTTCTGGAAGTCGAGGTGGTAGTGGAAGCCGTCGCGGTAGATGTCAGCAGTCATCCATGCCGAAGCGTACTGGGTGGCACAGAGGCCCAGACCGTTCAGGCCGAGGCTGAATTCATAGTTGTCCTCGCCCTCGCCGTACTTGCCGCCTGCGTACATCTCACAGAACAGCAGTTCCCAGTTGTAGCGCTCTTCACCCTTGTTCCAGTCCACGGGCATACCGCGGCCAAAGTCTTCGACGATGACACTGCCATCCTTGCAGCGGGTGACGTTGATGGTGTCGCCGTGGCCGTCGCGGGCCTCGTCGATGGAGTTGGAGACGATCTCAAAGATGGAGTGGGCGCAGCCCTCCACGCCGTCCGAGCCGAAGATGACGGCCGGGCGCTTGCGCACACGGTCGGCACCCTTCAGCGAAGTGATGCTTTCGTTGCCATATTCCTGTTTTCTTGCCATGCTGCTCCTCCCGGCCCCGGAATGTTCTTGCAGTGGAGCCGTCTCAAACGCTTTTGCTATATATAGGTATATATTCCCACAGCGGGAGAAAAGCGATTCTTTTCATTCTTATTTATTAAACCATAGGTTGTTGAAGATGTCAAATATTCTTTCCCTGTCTGCCGCCCGCAAAAAGTGTCAGAAAAGTCAGTCTTATTTTAGACGATAACACGGGCAAAATAAAGAAAGTTCAAAAATTCTCAAAAAATTTTGCATTTACCCCTTTACAAAATCGAAATTTCAGGTATAATAATCATCGTCCGGTGCGCCTCTGTAGCTCAGTCGGTAGA
>OGUD01000313.1_pt1 | contig 45580 bp, 37 predicted proteins | sample 1573671 | NCBI WGS metagenome assembly OGUD01 (sample SAMEA2582065, study PRJEB24529) | metagenome | biome: Human gut stool | place: China | collected 2011 | reverse complement strand
GGCTATTTTCATTCATTGTTCCAACAAAAATCGGAATTTCCTATTATATAAAAAAGAGCCGCATCCCCAAGGATGCGGCTCACTCTAAAAAGTCCGGCTGCCCGGACCCTTTTCCTTTTTGCTTTTCAATCCTTAGTTTTTTATTCTGGGAAGTTTTCGAACCAGTCCAGAGCAGATCACTGCTCTGATTTTATAAACGCAAAATGTATTATAGCAGATATTTGACAGCTTGAAAATCTATACATTTACTGCCGATATTTTTATTTTTTTCAATGCCTTTGACACTGCCGGAATAGAGATTATAATAACTGTAATCACCGCCTCAGCAAATATGTAGCATCCGTTATATACCAAGGAATATGGGAGCGCTCTCCATCCGTCCCAGGCATATTCTCCAAAGAAAATCCATCCGGAAATGACTGCAAATACATATCTTCCAAACACACCGAACAGATAGCCTTTTACTAGTCCATGCTTGGACTCCGCAAATACTCCGGACAATCCAAGTGCCCCGAATGCGAGCGGATAGTCAACCAATACCTGCAGTGGAAAATAAATATACGGCTCAATAATAAATTGCAGTACACCATATGCAGCACCTGTCAAAATTCCTGTTGCCGGACCATACACATAACCTACAAAGCAGATGAATAACATGCTGAACAATGTAATAGAACCGCCGAATGGGAAAGAATAAACCTTTAGCATAGATGTCACCATCGCAAGTGCTACTCCCATCGCACAGAACACAAGCTGCTTTGTCCCCATTTTCTTCTTTTCCTTTTTCTCTTTCTTTGCCAGAACTGTCGCAAGCACAATCAACGCAATTAAAATCACTGCCGCTGCAACATATCCCGCTGTCGTGAGTTGATCCCCACTCTCTGTTGTTGATACAAAAAATGACATAAAAAAACCTCCTAAAATAATTTTTTACAGGAGGAACCACTTCGGTACTGCTTCCTTCCGCCGGTACTAACCGGTTCAAGTGATGAGGGTCAACACACATCTGTGTGATTCTCAGCTCATGGCTCCCCTAGCAAATTGCTATATGAAATTTGTCATTTCTAATCTATTGTACTGTACACCGCTGTCTTTTGTCAAATTTTTATCTTGATGTTAGCAAAAGGGACACCGTTCCCGACATCCCTTTTCCTTTCAATTCACTCTATTATATTTTATTTTCCAAATCTTCTGCGAATAACTTCAACCGCTGCACCAAGGCATCCTGCCATTCCTAACATAAATGGCACTGCTGAATCTGCATCACCTGTTTTTGCCGGCTTATTCTGTTCATTCTTATTGCCATCTGGTTTTGTAACATTAGAAACCTTTTTCAGATTTTGTGCCGCATCTTTAATTGCTGTAATAGAACCTTTTACATCCTGCTCTGTAGCATCTTCATCTTCTAATACAGCTTTTGCGTTAGCCATTGCCGCCTGATATCCTTTCCAGCTGTCAGCTGTGTAATCAGCCTCTTTGTAATATGCCAAACATTCATTGTAATATTTCTCTAATGCTGATTTATCTACCTCTTCTGGTGCAACCGGAAGTTTCGGAATTTCTCTTGTCTCTTTCACATCACAGCCTTCTCGCTTACAAGTACGAACTTCCAAGCCTGTTTCTGTCTCAGTTGCCTCTTTTTCTACTGTCCAATCGCCAAACTGATGTCCAAATGCGTCAATCACTTTTCCCTCTTCCACAACTGTGTCACACACTTTACATACTTTGTCGCCTGTGTAACCTGCTTTTGTACATGTTGCTTCTTTCGCGTTTTTCAGCTCTACATCATGTTTTCCTGTTGCCGGAATTTCCCCTTTCTCTACTGCACCACATTTTGTACAAGTTCTTGTCTTCTCACCTTTTCCTATACATGTTGGCTCTTTTGTTACTTCCCAACCACCAAATGTATGCTCACAAGGTTTCTCATCCTCTGCAACAGTAATCTTGTAAGTTGTTCCTTCTGTAACTAAAGTTACCTCTCCTGCTGCTTGTGCTGTAATCACATTTCCCGAAGACGCTTTGTAGAACGACCATGCATTGTCATCACTTGCATAAGCAGCAACTTTATTGTTTGAGCCTGACCAGTTATTCAAATAGTTAGAATCACTTGACACAGCAAATCCACCATGTTTGCTGTCTCCAATTGTCAGTGTCTGTGCTGTGTCTTTCAGCTCTACATTTTGTCCCGAAATGTTTACATATTTCCCATTCACATCCCGCATTGTGTAACCGTTTTCTGACTTCTTAAGCGTCCACATAGACTCTCTATATTCACCTGTGTTAAAGTTTGCAGATAACATTCCAAGACCTTTTGGATTTCCCGCTACTGTACTTGGCAAATTTAGCATAATATGTGTTCCATTACCAAACAGATAAGTGCCTTCTTCTATTTTTGTGACTGCACTGTAAGGAGGCATATCATCACGAGCTTCTTTTTTGATGCTGTTTGTGTCTCCTTCTTCTTTCACAATTTTTCCAGGCACATTATATGTGTCGCCTACTTTTAATGTCACTTCTTTCACATCATTTTTTACGACAATATAATATGTGGTATCTCCAATTGTCACAGATGTCTGACCTTCTGCTTTTCCTGTAATTGTAATTTCTGTATTTGCAGTTGTTGTCTCACCCTCGTACATCTCGCCTGTCACTTTAGCAACATAGCTGTATTTGTCATTTCCCTGTGCCGGATTCAACAGATAATTACTTCCATTATTAGCCTTTGCCACAATCAGGTACTGTCCGTTATCTGTAATTTCTGCCAGCTCTGTTACTTTTTCATATCCTGCGATTCCACTGTCAGATGCAGTCTCCGATTGTTTATAAATATCAAAATCACATCTGCCGTTTGCATCTACAGTACTATTTCTGTCAAAGTGTAATTTTGCTTCATTGTCTTTCCAGAAGAACAGGATTCCTCCCCTTGTTCCTCCTTCTGACTGCGTAAATGTAAATCCTTGGCTTCCTTTTGCCACTTCAATCGCCCCACGAGTTGTTGTAAGCGGTGTTGTCGCAGAAGTTGCCATCTTCGGTGTCAAATATACTGTTTGACCGTCTGCTGTTGTAGATGAAACGATGAATTTTCCATCATCCTGTTTGTCAAAGGTAAACAGACATTCGCTGATTCTCTTTTTCTCTCCGTTAAACTGTGCATCGTTTCCGAGTTGCACTGCTGCCTCCGGTTTTACTTCTACCTGCTCTTTGATTACTTTCGCTACATGGTCAAAATTATTAGAGCCAGAAGCCGGATTCACTACATAATAGCTTCCGTCGTTCGCTTTCGCTGCAATCAAATACTGTCCACCGTTTGTAATCTGAGCAATCTCTGTCACTTTCTCATATCCCGGAAGTTCTGATTCTTCACTTGCTTTGCCTGCTTTTTTCCACAGTTCTAATTGACAGTTTGCATCAGCACTGCTATTTCTGTCAAAATGCAATTTAGAATTATCTGCCTTCCAAAAATACAAATATGAGCCAGCCGCTCCGGAAGATAGATCTTTCAATGCAACCGTTCCATCTGCCTTTTGTTCTAACAAAATTTCTGTTTCTGTTGTTGTAGATACACATTTAGAAGGTGCTTTTTTATGATTTACATATACTTTGGCATCTCCTGCCTGCGCAGAAATCTTATATGTATCATTTTTATTCTCAACTTTATCAAATGTAAACAGACAGCTGTCTAGCGATTTTTTCTCACCATCAAATTTTGCCTGTGCAGTTGCATTCTGTGCTTTTACCTGTGTTTCTACTGTCTGAGGATCTTCCCCTTTCAGTTCCACTTCTGCAATTGTCTTATCCAATCCTTCTAAACTACTGTCAGCGTAGTTTCCAGTCTTATCTACATAAGTTTTTGTATCTCCAATTCTGAGATCCACAATCTCATAGTTTTCAGAATCTGTCACCGTCACTCTGATTTTTGTAGATGCATTGCCGGATTTCAATGTCACAACTGCTCTCTCCAGACCTTCCACTTCTTTTGAAGTCACTGTAAGTTTTCCGTCTGCATATAAAGCTTCGACAACTCCCTTGTCATCTGAAGATACAGTTACCTCTGCGCCGTCTTCCATACCGTTTACTGTAAATTCTTTGCTCTCGCCGGATTTCATCGTGACATCTGCCACTGTTTTTCCCCCTCCATCTGTACACCAGATATTTCCGATTGCCGCACCCTTCGCAATATCATTGATATCTAAATTCTTATATGTCAACTGTGTATCTGCATTTTCGTAGAGAAGTCCAACTGTTCCGTCCGGCAATACTGTCAGACAAGAATATGCGTAGTATTCAGATCCGTTAATGCTATAGTCATATTCCCACTTGATAGAACCGTCTTCCTGTACAAGACCTACGAAAATCTTTCCTGCTGCACGACTTCCTGTATTGGATGGTGCTGCAAATAAGATTGCTGTCTTTCCATCAATTTTCTGAGAATAGGTAATCGCTGTCAGCTGACAATTCAGATTATAGGAAATACCCATCTCTTTCTTAGGAGACCACGTCTCTCCAAAATTGTCAGATACATAATATCCGCCATGACGGGTAAACATGTACAACTTATCATCAGCCTCTGTCACAACTGCCTCTGAACTCCAATCGGACACAGATGCACCTCGTTTCCATGTCTTTCCTTTGTCATCAGAATAAATAGCAGCACTATTCTTGTCACCTTTTGTAAACTCATATGCAGTAAATACGATTCTTCCTGTGGATGTAACCATTCCACGTCCCGGACCCACTAAAAGTGACTGTTCAGAGTCTTTTCTCAAATTCAAAATCGAAGGCTCAGACCATGTTTTTCCGCCATCTGCAGAAGATGTCAGATACAGATAATCAGTCGGCCATACCTGAAACGGTGACTCTGCCTCAAAAAGATTGGTATCTACACCATTCCCTTCCACATTAAAATATGCATCTACAGTATATCCATCTACAGTATTTCCGTCTTTATCTTTGATTAAATATGCAGATTCTGCATCTTTCTTTGTATTCTTTTCTAAATGATATGTATAATTGGAAGCTTGTGTACGCTCTGTTCCCCACACATCGCTCCAGTTCTTTGCATCTGCCAAAAGAATATTTCCTTTCGCATCATGACTCTTTCCCGGAACCGGAGATGCTTTTGCACCATTTAATGCATATCCAGCTGGATAAAGATCCGCAATCATGTAGACATTTTCCCCGTCTGTTGCCATTGCCGGATCGATAAACGCTGTTGATGCATTGTTCCAAACATTGCCGTTATCCCCTAAATAGTTTGCAAATGTGTAATTCCAGTTGTCTCCTTTGTCCTTGGAATAAGATACAATTGTATCCAATCCGCCTCCATCTGCGTAAGTTGTCCATCTGGCATCACATCCTGCTACCAGTGTTCCATCATTCAAAGATACCAAACAAGGAATACGGAATTTATCACTTCCCCCTGTTCCACTCCAAAACGGTTGTTCTTTTGTCGTTCCATTCGCAGGTCTTGTCTCCGATTTCGCCATGGCCGTTCCCGAAAAACTGCTGAATGTCAAAGTCGCAGCGAGCAACAAAGCTAAAACTCTTCTTCTCTTTTTCATATTCTTTCCTCCCAATTTTACTCAAAACACAACACGAGCAAACAAGATTATGCAAAACCAACAATAATATTCTTGTTTAAAACCCATTTTCTATTATAATGATTATCAAAATATCTGTCCACAAGAAAAAAATCAAAAAAATACCCTGTATAAATGTTTTATTTTACATCTACAGGATATTTTATACAACTCCACTGATCAAATCTCTTCTTTCAGTCTTTCTTCCAATAATTTTTCCAATTCCTCATAGTTGTCCACTCGATTAATCTCATCTCGCAGTTTTGCTGAGTTTGGGAGTCCACTTGTATACCACGATACATGTTTTCGCATCTCACGGATTCCGAGATATTCTCCCTTATATTGCATCTGAAGCTGTGCATGACGAAGCATCATCTTCCTAATCGCTTCCACACTCGGACGTTGTGGCATCTTTCCGGTTTGCTCATACTCCAAAAGTTCTGAAAAAATCCACGGATTTCCCTGTGCTCCCCTGCCAATCATCACGCCATCACAACCTGTCTCTTTTTGAATCGCAATTGCACTTTCTCCCGATACAACATCTCCATTCCCAATAACCGGAATGGATACCGCCTCTTTCACCTGACGGATAATATCCCAGTCTGCTTTTCCGGAATAATACTGTTCTCTCGTTCTTCCATGAACCGCCACCGCTTTTCCTCCGGCATCCTCAATAATTTTCGCAATCTCTACCGCGTTGATGCAAGTATCATCAAATCCCTTTCGGATTTTCACTGTGACCGGCTTTTGAATTGCCCTTGCCGTCTTTCTGACAATCTCATACACCAGTTTCGGATTTTTCATCGATGCGGAACCTTCTCCATTCTTCACAATCTTCGGAACCGGACACCCCATATTGATATCCAGTATGGAAAATGGAAGTTCCTCTATTCGTTTTGCAATCTCACTGATCACATCCGGATCAGATCCAAATAACTGGAGAGATACCGGCAATTCTTCCGGATGAATCTCCAACAACGCCTTTGTATTCTTATTGTTATACTGTATCGCTTTTGCGCTTACCATCTCCATGCACAAAAGTCCCGCTCCCTGTTCTTTGCACAGCAGACGAAAAGGCAGGTCTGTCACCCCTGCCATCGGTGCTAAAATATATGGATTTTCTAATTCTACCGTCCCAATTTTTAACGTTTTCATTCTAATTTAACCCTTTGTTTTTTTCGTAAATAATGCGTAACCCTTCCAGCGTCAATTCCGGGTCATAGATATCCACAACATCTGTCTCAGATACAATAATATTCCCCAGTCCGCCTGTAGCTACAACCTTTGCATTTGCAAATCCAGCCTTTTTGATTTTGTTGACAATATATTCTGTCTGTCCGATATAGCCGAACACAAGCCCCCCCTGCATACTGGATACAGTCTCTTTTGCAAGAATAGACTCCGGCTTTTTTATCTCAATCTCCGGAAGCATAGATGCCCCGCCCCACAATGCTCTCGCTGATGTGCGGATTCCCGGAGAAATCACACCACCTTCAAAGACTCCCTTTTCACTTACCACATCATAGGTCGTCGCAGTTCCAAAATCAATGACTATGACCGGACCGCCATATTTTTCATAAGCAGCAACCGCATCTACAATTCGATCAGGTCCCGTATCCTTCGGATTTTCTGTGTTTATCTGAAGTCCGGTCTCCAAATTTGGCGATACGATGAGCGGCTTTATATGGAAATACTTAATGATCGCGCTCCCAAGAGAGTGCATAATGTCCGGCACAACCGACGACACGATCACCGCATCAATCTCTTCGATATCAAATCCTCTGTGTTCCAATAACGTACAGAGCTTGATTCCATATTCATCCGAAGTTCTTGGTTGTTTCGCCGTCATGCGAAATGTCGCCTCTAATTTTTCTTTTTCAAATACTCCCAGAGTGATATTTGTATTTCCCACATCAATTACCAGCAGCATCATACTTCCTCCCCTAAAAAGAATACTCTATAATACAACTGCAAAGACTCCAGCAGTTCTTTTTTGGTTCTCTGAAGTTCTTTAATCTTCAGATGACTTCCGATTTCATCAAAAAGCAGATCATTGTCCTCTGTCGTAACCTCAAACATAAGCTCCCCATCTTCTTCAAATACCAATGTCAGAATCCCTCCTACGTCCTCCGTGTACAATACACACATGATCTTCAGTTCATCTTTGATGCTGTCTGGAAGTACCTCAAAATCCGGATTCAGATAAAACTTTCTATCATATGAATTCGCACCACACAGTACAATTTTTTCTTCGTACATACATTCCTCCTAAATATACCCGTAGATTCCGCGCACAGAGACTTCTCCCGCAAAAACAGTCTCCTCTTCGCCATCTTCTTTTCTTACAAGCAATTCACCTGTCTCGTTGATGCCCAATGCATAGGCGTTATATTCGCCTCCAGGCTCCAGAACTCTCACTTCTTTTTCTTTGCTTACTAGAAGACGATTGTAATCCTCCTGCAAAAATTTTAAATTCTGTTCTTTTGCAAACCGCTCATAGTTTTCTTCAAACTTTTTCATGATACATGCAATCAATGCAGAACGTTTTATCGGGCTTTCCTTTTCCACACGCAATGAGGTCGCTTTTTCACACAGTTCTTCCGGAAAAGACTGCATATTCACATTGATTCCGACTCCGATTACAACGTAGTTGATATAATCAACCTCTGCACTCATCTCCGTTAGAATTCCACATATTTTCTTCGTTCCAATCACAAGATCATTCGGCCATTTAATTCCGACTTCAAGTCCTTCCTGCTCTCGGATCGCCATCGCCGCACTATACGCCATCACCAGTGTCAGCATGGGCGCTTTCGATGGCTCCATCATCGGTCTTAAAAGCAGAGACATATAGATATTTTCGCCCAGCGGAGATTCCCAAGATCTTCCACGCCTTCCTTTTCCGCAATTCTGACGGTCAGCGACCGCTAACGTGCCATGCTCTTTTCCCTGCTCCGCCAGATGTTTGATCCTTGTATTTGTCGAGTCTGTCTCTTCATAATAAATGACATGCCTTCCTATACACTCTGTCTGCATCAGGCTTTCTATCTCCTCTTGTGAAAGCACATCCGGACATTCCACAATTCGATATCCTCTGTTTCTTACGGCTTCAATCTGATACCCTTCATTCTCCAGCTGCTTGATCACTTTCCACACTGCCGTTCTCGATACCTGAAGCCGTTCACACAACTGCTGACCCGACACATATTCTTTACTTTCCCGAAGCATTTTTAAAATCTCTGCTTTCACAACTCGTCCTCTTTCTCTGCTTATTCTCCAAGTGTTGCGACCATAACCGCCTTGATTGTATGAAGACGATTCTCCGCTTCATCAAATACTACTGATGCCTTTCCTTCAAATACATCTTCCGTCACCTCTTTGCCTTTCACCGCCGGAAGACAGTGCATGAAGATTGTTCCCTCTTTGCCGGTCTTGTCCATCAGTTCCTGATTGATCTGATAAGGACTTAAAAGCGCAATTCGCTCAACCGCTTTATCTTCCTCACCCATAGAGCACCATACATCCGTATACAACACATCCGCGCCCTCAACTGCATCGATGGAATCTGTCACACAGACTGAGGAACCAGCTTCTTTTGCGTACCCTTCACACAACGTAACCAGTTCTTCTCCCGGCCACAGTTTTTTTGGCGCAATGATAACAAAATCAACACCTACTTTCGAACATCCGATCATAAGACTGTTCGCCATATTGTTTCTCCCATCTCCAAGATATACGAATTTCAGTCCTTTTACATACCCAAAATGTTCTTTCATCGTCAAAAGGTCTGCAAGAATCTGTGTTGGATGATACTCATCTGTCAAGCCATTCCACACCGGAACTCCGCTGTATTTTGCAAGCGCTTCCACATGCTCATGTTTGAAGCCGCGGAATTCAATCCCGTCAAACATACGCCCGAGAACACGAGCCGTATCCTGAATGCTCTCCTTGTGTCCCAGCTGAATATCATGCTCTGATAAATAAGTCGGAATACCGCCCTCATCACACGCACCCACAGTAAATGCACACCGAGTTCTTGTCGACGGTTTTTCAAAAATCAATGCAATGTTCTTCCCTTTCAGAGAATTTCCGGTAATTCCCTGTTTTTTCTTTTCTTTCAGATCTGCTGCCAGATCAACCAGATACATAATCTCATCTGGAGTAAAGTCTTTCAGTGTCAAAAAATTACGTCCTTTTAAATTCATTTTACTATCCTTTCTGATTTCCATGAACACATGTACAAATCTTGGTAAATTAATCTGATCTCTGAGACGCTCATATCTTCGATATACTGCCTCTTCTAATGCCTGTACCGTATAAATCTGATACTTTGGCACATGAAGTAATTTTGCACTCGCCTCAAGCATCGCCATATAGAGTGTTTCATCGGAGAATCCATGAGACAATTTCAGCACAAACGCAATCTCTGCCTTCTCAATCTCACTCAAACCACTTAATATTTTTTCATAATACCACTCTTTTCGTGTTTGTTCAATATAATAAATCGTTCCGGCAAGTCCATAAATCATCCGTTTCGCATCGTAATAGCCGATTTTCAGATTCTGTCTGCTGCGTTTTCCGTAAAATTCAATGATGCTTCCTAATTTCACTCGCGGCGCAATCTCATACATCGTCGTATCCTCTGACAGCTTCACCCGCGGTTCTCTTCCCGGACCATAGATACGAATCTGTATCAGGTTCTTATATCCCCTTTTCACAAGTGAGCCTGTCGGCACATTGTTGATGACTCCGCCATCCACATATGTTCTTCCGTGCAGTTTTTCATTCTTAAATCCAATCAGGTATGCACTTGCGAGCAGAAAATCCTCCAAAAGCCCTTCCGGAATATCATGAATACTAAGATCCAGCTCCTTCATATCCGATATGGAAAACGTAAGCAGGCAAAATTCCATTCCAGACTCCCTTATCTTCTTCTCGTCCACCATCTCATGGATCAGATTCTTAAGCGGAGTGATATTAACCCCACCGTCTGACAGTCTCTTTTTCATCTCTGAAATCACTTCACCGAGTGTATTTTCTTTGTTGAACAACCGTTCCATCCATGCGTCATCTACGTCCATCACACGCGAAAATGTCATCTCACTCCAGATCTTTTCCGCCTGCTTTACATCTCCCATGCAGATCAATGCTCCATTTAATGCGCCAACCGAAGTCCCGGCTACCGCATTCACTTTCACACCTGCCTCCACAAGCGCCTTCCACGCACCAATCTGATAAGCTCCTCTTGCACCTCCGCCATCTAAAATCAGTCCATACTCTTTCGTCAAGTCTATCTTCGCTTTCACGTTTTCTTCCCTCCTGATACCACAAAAGGGGCATGCTCTCGCACACCCCTCAACATCTAACCGTCTTTTTCCGCTCCGACCTCTACCAAGGATTTCACAAGTCCTGCAACTCCCTGAATCTCAGATGGAATAATAATCTTCGTCGCCTTGCCGTCAGCCGCCTTTGCAAATGCTTCCAGACTCTTCATCGTAAGAACCGCCTCATCGGCACCAGCCTCTTTCAGGAAACGGATACCATCGGCATTCGCCTGCTGCACTTTTAAGATTGCCTCAGCTTCACCTTCAGCTTCTCTGATCATCTTTTCTTTTTCAGCTTCCGCACGGAGAATTGCCGCCTGTTTTTCTGCCTCTGCATCAAGGATTGCCGATTCTTTATTACCTTCTGCTACAAGAATTGTAGATTTCTTTTCTCCTTCTGCACGAAGAATCGCTTCACGTCTTTCACGTTCTGCTTTCATCTGTTTCTCCATCGCATCCTGAATCGCTGCAGGCGGAATAATATTTTTCAATTCCACACGATTAACCTTGATTCCCCAAGGATCTGTGGCCACATCAAGAGATGCTCTCATCTTTGTGTTGATTGTCTCTCTGGATGTCAATGTCTGGTCTAATTCCAAATCACCGATAATATTACGCAGTGTAGTCGCTGTCAGATTCTCAATTGCCATGATCGGATTGGCAACTCCGTAACAGAACATCTTTGGATCTGTAATCTGATAAAATACAACCGTGTCAATCCGCATTGTTACGTTATCTTTTGTGATAACCGGCTGTGGTGCAAAATCTACAACCTGTTCTTTGAGATCCACACGTCTTGCCACTCTTTCGATAATCGGAATCTTAAAATGCAAGCCAACTGCCCATGTCGCCTGATATGCCCCCAGCCTCTCCACAACAAGAGCCTGCGCCTGCGGAACAATCTTTACACACGATATCAAAAGACCTACTACAATGACTATGATAGCCACTAACACAACACTTGTAATGATACTTCCTACACTCCCTGCATCCATAATTTTACGCCTCCTTTAGTCTTACAATCAGTTTCACTCCTTGTATCCCTTCGATAGATACAACCGCGTCCTTCTCAATCACTTCGTGCGGTTCATCCGTCTTTGCAGACCACTCCTGTCCGTTTACTTCCACTCTTCCGACATTATGAAGTGTATCTACTGTCTCAATAACAACCGCCTTCTGTCCGATCAGGCTCTCTGCGTTCGTAAGCTTTCGTTCCTGATTAAAATATTTTATTGCGATTGGTCTTGTCAGGACGAGCAGTAAGATAGAAGATACGAGGAATGCCACAATCTGTACCGGTAAGCTAAATCCTACTATCGCCAAAATAAAGGCAACAATGGAACCCCCGGCAAACCATATCGTGGTCAGTCCAAGCGTAGCAATCTCAATCACTACAAGCACTACGAACAAAATAAGCCAGAAAATTGTTTGCATTACGAATCGCCTCTTTCCTTATTATTTCCATTAGTGTTTCTATTTTTTTATCTTACTATACTTTCCCCAATATTACAACTAAATTCAGCGTCCATAAGATTACAATATCATTACAGAGTCATTAACAAAAATCACAGAAAAACACTCTTAATTGGCTACATACATCTGTCGATACAGATTTTTGCTGTCCGGTGTTACGACAGTAAACGGCGCCTCCAAAACTGTTTCGATATCATATCCGAACAAGTCGCAATATTCTGACACATACTCCCGTAACTCCTCCATATCTTGTGCCTCTGCCCTCTTTGCCGTCACCTGTTCCGGGAACGTTACATCTTTACAGTCCGAGCGCAAAAACATTTTTCCCCCATGCATCCCTGTGCATGGGAAAAATCCGACAATCTTCTCTTGCTCTGTTTCCAGACCAAGTACAACGATCACTCCGCCAGCCTGATATTCCCCGAGAAAACTTCCCGCTGTACCTCCGATAACCATAACCGGAACCTTTTCCTTGTACGCCTTCATATGAATGCCGGCACGATATCCGGCATTGTTCTTTACAAAAATCCTACCGCCCCGCATTGCATATCCTGCCGCGTCACCGATATTTCCATGTATGACTATTTTCCCTTCATTCATAGTATCTCCGACCGCATCCTGGGCATTTCCGTAAACAGTGATCTCTCCGCCATTTAAATACGCGCCTAAGGCATTCCCCGGAACCCCTTCAATTGTGACGGCATGTCCCGACATTGCAGATGCGATAAAACGCTGTCCACAGCAATTTTCTATCGTCACATCCTCGTCTGCAAAACGCAGCTTCTCATTCAAAGTTTTATAGTCCATTTCCTTTGCATTTATCAACATAATTGCTATCACACCTCCGTTTTCTACTCTCCTGCATGAAAAATACCGAGAATCTCAAGCTCTTTTTCTGTCATACCAATGCCACGCAGCATCAGACGGTTGCCGCGAAGGACTTCAATAGAATTAATGCCCATGCCTCCCATCAACTCCTTAATCTCATGATTCCAAGCATGCATCAAGTTGACAAGACGGGCGCTTCCTTCATTTGGATTGAGGCGCTTCACCAGCTCTGGACGCTGTGTTGCAATTCCCCAGTTACATTTTCCAGTCTGGCAAGTACGGCAAAGATGACATCCCATCGCAAGCAGTGCCGCTGTGGCAACATAACAGGCATCTGCACCTAAGGCGACTGCCTTGACAACATCCGATGCACTTCGTATTGAGCCGCCAACTACAAGGGATACGTTATTTCGAATACCCTCGTCTCGAAGTCTCTGATCGACAGCTGCAAGTGCAAGCTCAATTGGAATTCCCACATTGTCACGGATTCTTGTCGGCGCTGCGCCTGTCCCTCCACGGAATCCATCTATCACAATAATATCTGCCCCGCTCCGTGCAATTCCGCTTGCTATCGCCGCAATATTATGTACTGCTGCCACTTTGACAATAACCGGTTTTTTATATTCTGTCGCCTCTTTCACAGAAAAGACAAGCTGCCGCAGATCTTCGATAGAGTAAATATCATGGTGCGGAGCCGGCGAGATTGCGTCAGAGCCTTCCGGAATCATACGGGTTCGAGAGACGTCTCCAACAATCTTCGTCCCAGGCAAATGCCCTCCGATTCCCGGTTTTGCACCCTGTCCCATCTTAATTTCAATCGCAGCTCCGGCATTTAGATATTCCTCATGTACGCCAAAACGTCCGGAAGCTACCTGCACGATCGTGTTCTCTCCATAGCAATAAAAATCTTCGTGAAGCCCACCCTCACCGGTGTTATAAAAAATCCCCAGTTCAGAAGCCGCGCGTGCAAGTGATTCATGTGCATTGTAGCTAATCGAACCATAACTCATCGCCGAGAACATAATCGGCATAGAAAGCTCTAACTGTGGCGGAAGCTCACAACGGATTTTTCCATTATCGTCTCTTACGATTTTCTGATCCTTTTTTCCCAGAAATACTTTCGTCTCCATCGGCTCGCGTAGTGGATCGATCGGCGGATTGGTCACCTGAGATGCATTAATCAGTATCTTATCCCAATACACCGGCAGTGGATTTGGATTCCCCATAGAAGAAAGCAGCACTCCTCCGCTTTCAGCCTGTTTGAAAATTTCCTTGATGGTATCATTTTTCCAATTAGCATTTTCCCGAAATGTCGCATCACTTTTCACAATTTTCAACGCCCTTGTCGGACATAGCACAACACATCTCTGACAATTGACACATTTTGTCTCATCAGCAACCATAATTCCGTGCTCCGCATCAAAATGATGCACTTCATTTGCACACTGCTTTTCGCACAGACGACAATTTATACAGCGATTATCATTCCGGATTACTTCAAATTCCGGATATACGAATTTATAACTCATTTACATGCACCGTCCTTCACTCGAATGATCACAGGTTCTCCGCCTGCAGGAGCCCAGATATTTTCCGCATGCGGCTCCATCGTCCGTATCGCCGCTTCCTCGCTGGCGATAAACACCTTGTCTTCTTTTTCACCTACCACCATAGACCGGAGTTTCAGTCGGTCATTCAATGCCATAAGACCTCCTTCAAATCCAAGAACAATAGAAAATGGTCCTGTGATCAGAAGACTGGAAAACAAGGTGCGCAGATAAATATGTTTCTCCTTGTCCTCCAAATCTGTCTTCCCTTCAATCGTGCTCCAAAACGGAGCTGCCACAACGCTCGCTGCCTCCTCAAACGTCAATCCCTGCACACGCACCAGATAATCCATAATATATGTGATAACCTCTGTATCTGTTTGCAGCGTACATTTATAACCAAACATCTCTATAAACCGACGATTCGCATCATAGGAAGAAATCTCTCCGTTATGAACAATGGACCAGTCAAGCAAAGTGAACGGATGTGCACCGCCCCACCAGCCCGGTGTATTTGTTGGATACCTGCCGTGCGCGGTCCATGAATAGCCTTCGTACTTTTCCAATTTGTAAAATTTCCCCACGTCTTCCGGGTAGCCGACAGCCTTGAACGTCCCCATATTCTTTCCACTTGAAAACACATAGGCGCCTTTGAGCTCTGTGTTGATCTTCATAACTATCCGCGCCACAAATTCTTTTTCATCAAGCTGCATAGATGACAGCACAGATTTGAGCGGTGCGACAAGATATCTCCAAATAATCGGCTCATCCGTAATCTCCGGAATCTTGCGTGTCGGAATGATCTCTGATTGTACGATTTCAAAATATTCTTTCAAAAATACTTCACAATCTTTTCTTGTTGTACGGCTGTCAAAAAACATATGCAGTGCATAAAACTCTTTGTATTCCGGGTAGATTCCATAAGCGGCAAAACCTCCTCCAAGTCCATTGGAACGATCGTGCATCGGCTTCATCGCATTTGTGATCATCTCGCCGGACATGCGTTTCCCTTCTTTTGAAATAACAGCTGCAATTGCACATCCGGATGGGATACGTACCTGACCTTCTAATTTCATACCATTGTTCTCCTTCCTGTGTGTAATAGTGTAAATATAAGATTTTAAGCAAACGAAAAGACGTCCATTCCGATCACTCCGGAACGAACGCCTTTGCTCATTTATCTGTGTTATACTCTTTTTCCACTTGCTTGTCAAGCTGATTTTTTTCAAAAAAAGATTGACAAATGCTTTTTTCAGGTGTATAGTGCAATTCGTAAAGACAAAGGCGTTTTTGAGTGAAAGAACTCAGAGACGCTTTTTTGTTTTTCAATCTTAATTAAATCCTACTTGTTTGATAAGGGCAAAGGCGTCTTAAATGTGAAAAACATTGAGGACGCCTTTCCTGTTATTTAATGTAAACTCATCAATGATTTAAGGTAACACAAATGGAGGACATGCTATGAAAACGGTAACAGATTATTTTGGAGATTTGGTATTTGATGACAGAGTTATGAAAGCAACCCTTTCCGCAAAAGTTTATTCTTCTCTCAGAAAGACTATAGACGAAGGATGTGAACTGGATATCAGCGTTGCCAATGCAGTCGCAACCGCTATGAAGGATTGGGCGATTTCCAAGGGAGCAACCCATTTTACGCACTGGTTCCAGCCACTGACCGGGATTACAGCAGAAAAGCATGACAGCTTTATCACCCCGTCACCTGACGGCGGTGTCATTATGGAATTTTCCGGCAAGGAACTGATTAAAGGAGAACCAGACGCCTCTTCCTTTCCAAACGGCGGGCTTCGCGCCACCTTCGAGGCAAGAGGTTACACTGCCTGGGATCCTACTTCCTATGCGTTCATCAAAGACAACAGCCTTTGTATCCCTACAGCATTCTGTTCTTATGGCGGATACGCTCTGGATAAGAAGACGCCGCTTTTGCGTTCCATGGAAGCACTCAGCAGACAGGCTATTCGTATCCTTCGCCTGTTCGGCAACGATTCCGCCAAATGTGTCCGCTCATCCGTCGGTCCGGAGCAGGAATATTTCCTGATTGACAAAGAAATGTACGACCAACGTCCGGATCTTTGTTTTACTGGTCGTACCTTATTCGGAGCGAAGCCTCCGAAAGGGCAGGAGATGGACGATCACTACTTCGGCGTGATCAAACCTCGTGTAGCCGCATATATGGAAGAACTCAACGAAGAACTTTGGAAGCTTGGGATTCTCGCAAAAACAGAACATAATGAAGTTGCACCTGCACAGCATGAACTAGCGCCAATCTACACAACTACTAATATTGCGACCGATCATAACCAGCTCACAATGGAAATCATGCAAAAAATTGCTGCAAAGCATGGTCTTGTATGTCTTCTTCACGAAAAGCCATTTGCCGGTGTGAACGGAAGCGGAAAACACAACAACTGGTCGATTTCAACAGACAAAGGACAAAACCTTCTTTCTCCTGGTGAGACACCTTATGAAAATGCTCAATTTCTTTTGTTCCTTTGTGCCGTTATAAAAGCAGTAGATGACTATCAGGATCTGCTTCGTATCTCCGTTGCGACTGCCGGCAATGACCATAGACTTGGTGCTAACGAAGCTCCTCCGGCTGTTGTTTCTATTTTTCTTGGAGATGAGTTAAATGCCGTATTAGAGGCAATTGAAAATGACACCCCTTATCAGGGCGCCAAAAAAACAAAAATGAAACTCGGCGTCGATGTGCTTCCGAAATTTAACCGGGACAACACCGACCGTAACCGGACTTCTCCGTTTGCTTTCACCGGCAATAAATTCGAGTTTCGTATGCTCGGTTCTTCGAACAGTATCGCATGCGCAAATATTATGCTCAACAGTGCGGTGGCAGAATCACTGAAAATCTATGCAGACAGACTGGAGCAGGCACAGGACTTTGAGACAGCGCTTCATGAAATGATCCGCAAGACCATCAAAGACCACAAACACATTATTTTCAACGGCAACGGGTATGACGACAACTGGATTAAAGAGGCTACTGAAAAGCGCGGTCTTATCAACTACCGCACAACTGTGGACTGTATGCCTCATCTGCTCGATGAAAAGAATGTCAAAATGCTGACCGGACAAGGTGTATTCTCCATCGCAGAGCTTCAGTCACGCTGTGACATCATGCTTGATAACTATTGTAAATCTGTAATTATAGAAGCCAACACAATGGTCACGATGGCAAAAACGCAGATTGCTCCGGCTGTGGAGAGCTACGCCGCGCACGTTGCAGATGCGGCTATATCCAAAAAGGCATTGGATGCAAATCTTGCTTGCAGTTATGAGACCAATCTTGTCAGAACACTTTCTACCCTGACTGACACGATTGCCGCAAAAGTAAATTTACTAAACGAGGCACTGCGCTCTCTTGAAACGGCAGAAGATATTTTTGCAGAATCTTTCCTTATCCGTGACCATGTACTTGGCTTGATGAATGAACTGAGAGCTGCCTGTGATGAGGCAGAAACACTGACTGCAAAAAGCTACTGGCCTTTCCCTACCTATGCAGATTTACTGTTCGGTGTAAAATAAATCAGACGGAGGTTACTTTATGTGTTCTATTATGGGTTATTGTGGCAGTAATGCCGATCTTAATATTTTTAAAAAAGGTTTTGACCGGACGATTACAAGAGGTCCGGACGAAAGCCGTATCATAGATACCGGAAATGGTTTTCTTGGATTTCACAGACTTGCCATTATGGGGCTTTCCCCTTCCGGCATGCAGCCGTTTGAGCTGGATGGAAGCTTTGTTGTATGCAACGGAGAAATATATGGGTTTGAACAATTCAAAGAACAGCTTTCCGAAAAATATACTTTTCAAAGCGAGTCCGACTGTGAGATATTACTTCCCTTGTACCGCGAGTACAAAACGGATATGTTTGCAATGTTAGATGCCGAATTTGCCTGTATCATATACGACGGCGAAACCGGCGAATATATTGCAGCAAGAGATCCTGTCGGCATCAGACCGCTTTATTATGGTTTTGATGAAGCCGGGACACTCCTGCTCGCAAGTGAACCAAAAAACCTTGTCGGGCTCGCCGAAGCGATCATGCCGTTTCCACCCGGACATTATTATAAGAACGGGGAATTTATCTGCTACTGTGACATTGCCTCATCGGATACCATCTGTCACGATGATTTGGAAACCGTATACGGACAGATTCATGACAAACTCGTTGCCGGTGTTAAAAAGCGGCTTGTCGCAGATGCCAAGGTCGGATTTCTTCTTTCCGGCGGGCTCGATTCGTCACTTGTATGCGCCATCGCAGCAAGGGAAAGCGCTTCGCCAATCAAGACCTTCGCTATCGGCATGAGCGAAGATGCCATCGACTTAAAATATGCGAAACAAGTCGCCGACTATATTGGCAGTGACCACACAGAAATTTATATGACACCAGACGATGTACTTTCTTCTTTAGAGACAGTGATTCGGATACTCGGAACATTTGATATCACGACAATTCGCGCCAGCATGGGCATGTACCTCCTGTGCAAGGCAATTCACGAGCAGACCGATATCCGTGTTCTGCTCACAGGAGAAATATCAGATGAATTATTCGGATACAAATATACGGACTTTGCCCCATCAGCGGAAGCTTTTCAGGCAGAATCCCAAAAACGTATCCGTGAACTTCATATGTATGACGTACTGCGCGCCGATCGCTGCATTTCCGTAAACTCACTGGAAGCGCGAGTTCCTTTCGGAGATCTTGATTTTGTGAAATATGTCATGGCATTGGATCCATCGATCAAACAAAATGTCTACGGAAAAGGAAAGTACCTGCTGCGCAAGGCATTTGAAACAGGCGACTATCTCCCAGAAGAATTTCTGTGGCGTGAAAAAGCAGCATTCTCAGATGCTGTAGGTCATTCCATGGTCGACTATCTGAAAGAGTACGCCGAACAGCATTATACAGAAGAAGCATTTGAAGCCGGATGCAAAAAATATACGCACGCTCGCCCTTTCACCAAAGAATCTCTTCTCTATCGTGAAATTTTCGAAAAATACTACCCGGGTCAGGGCGAAATGATCTCCGGCTTTTGGATGCCAAACCGCGACTGGGAAGGCTGTGATGTGAATGACCCTTCTGCCAGAGTTCTTGCAAACTACGGGGACAGCGGAAAATAAGCCAAAATAATTATAAAACCTTTCAAAGACTAGTTGACAATAATCCGAAAAAAGAGTATCATATCGGCTGGAAAGGCAATGGCGTCTTTAATGTTTACACATTAAGGCATCATTGCCTTTTTTATTGCAAACAGTAATGAAAATGGAGGTACATAAGTCATGCAAAAAGCAGAACAACTTTACGAAGGAAAAGCAAAGAAAGTGTTTAAAACAGAGGAGTCAGAGGTTTTGATCGTCTCTTACAAAGATGACGCGACTGCATTTAACGGTCTCAAAAAAGGAACCATTGTCGGCAAAGGAGTTATCAACAACAAAATGAGTAACTTACTCATGCAGCGTCTCGAAAAAGCGGGAATCCCAACTCATTTCATTGAAGAAATCAACGACCGCGAAACTCTTGTCAAAAAAGTCTCTATTGTTCCCCTGGAAGTAATCATAAGAAACATTGCTGCAGGCTCATTTTCTAAACGCTATGGTGTAGAAGAAGGGCTTGTCTTCGAATCACCTACCATCGAATTTTCATATAAAAATGACGATCTCGGCGACCCACTGCTAAATACATATCACGCACTCGCAATGAAACTTGCAACCAAAGAAGAAATCGAAACAATTGAAAAATATGCTTTTGGTGTCAATGAACAGTTAAAAGCTTTCTGGAAAGAATGTGGTGTCACACTCGTCGACTTTAAGCTGGAATTCGGAAGACTTTCCGACGGTACAATTGTGCTTGCCGACGAAATCAGTCCGGATACATGTCGTCTTTGGGATTCTAAAACAGGAGAAAAACTTGATAAAGACAGATTCCGTCGCGACCTTGGCGGTGTGGAAGACGCTTATCAGGAAATTATGAAACGATTAAACGAACATATCTAAGCTATTTAACGGAGGATATTATGACGAAATATATATTTGTAACAGGAGGTGTTGTGTCCGGTCTCGGAAAAGGCATCACCGCCGCATCGCTCGGTCGCCTTCTGAAGGCAAGAGGACTTAAAGTTGCGGCTCAGAAACTTGATCCCTACATCAATGTCGATCCGGGCACAATGAGCCCTTATCAGCACGGCGAAGTCTACGTTACAGAAGACGGCGCCGAGACAGATCTTGACCTTGGACATTATGAACGCTTTATCGACGAAGATCTGAATAAATATTCGAACCTTACTACCGGTAAGGTTTACTGGAATGTGCTGAATAAAGAACGCCGTGGCGAATACTTAGGCTCTACAGTACAGGTCATTCCTCATATTACAAACGAAATCAAAGAATTTGTTTACAGTGTTGGGAAGAAAACCAATGCCGATGTGGTGATCACCGAGATTGGCGGCACAATTGGCGATATTGAATCCCAGCCTTTTTTGGAAGCAGTACGTCAGATTTCTTTGGAAGTTGGCAGTAAGAACAGTTTGTTCATTCATGTCACACTCGTACCTTTCCTCCGTGGCTCAGATGAACATAAGTCAAAACCAACTCAGCATTCCGTAAAAGAACTGCGAGGAATGGGAATCAATCCAAACATTGTCGTCCTACGCTGTGACGAACCTTTAGAAGAATCCATTTTCCAGAAAATATCTTTATTCTGCAACGTAAAGCCGGACTGTGTCATAGAAAACATTACACTTCCGAATCTCTACGAAGCTCCACTCATGCTGGAAAAAGCAAATTTCTCATCTGTTGTCTGCCGTGAACTTGGTATCGAGACACAAGAGCCTGATCTCAGCGAATGGACAGAGATGGTAGAACATATCAAAAATCATACCGGCAATGTCACAATCGGTCTTGTCGGAAAATATGTGGGACTGCACGATGCCTACCTTTCTGTAGCAGAAGCGCTTCGACATGCCGGATATTTTCATAATACAGCCATAGAGATTCGCTGGATTGACTCAGAAGATCTGACAGACTTTAATATAGAAGAAACTCTCTCTGCTCTGGACGGTATCCTCATTCCGGGAGGCTTTGGCAACCGCGGAATTGAGGGCATGATCTTGGCTGCAAAATACGCAAGAGAACGCCAGATTCCATACTTTGGAATCTGCCTCGGAATGCAGATTGCCGTAATCGAATATGCAAGAAATGTTGTCGGAATCAAAGATGCAAATTCCGGTGAATTTGACGAGCAGTGCAAGCATAAAGTGATCAACTTTATGCCCGGACAAAATGACAACATCGACAAAGGCGGCACATTAAGGCTTGGTGCTTATCCATGTAACATCCAGGCAGGAACAACTATGCATCGCTGCTACGATGTTGACACAATCAGCGAACGTCATAGACACCGCTATGAATTTAACAATGACTATCGAGAACAGATCACTCTTTCCGGTCTGACAGTCAGCGGTACTTCGCCTGATGGAAGACTTGTTGAGACCGTTGAAATTACTGACCGACCATTCCATGTCGGTGTTCAATATCACCCGGAATTCAAAAGCCGCCCGAACAGACCACATCCTCTCTTCAAAGGATTTATTCAGGCAGCTCTCTCACATCAAAGCGGAGGTAATTTATGAGTATACACGAAGAATGCGGGGTATTCGGCGTCATCTCACCGAAACCTGTAGACGTCGCTAATATTTCTTATTACGGGCTATACGCCCTGCAACACAGGGGACAGGAAAGCTGTGGAATTGTTGTGAACGATGACGGCGTATTTGTCTCCCACAAAGACCTGGGGCTGGTCGGCGATGTTTTTTCAAATGATATCCTGTCAGCGCTCCCATCCGGCACCATGGCGGTCGGTCATGTCCGCTATGGCACAACCGGCGGAACAAACCGAAATAACTGTCAGCCGATTGAAGGCAATCACCAGAAAGGACGGATGGCGCTTGCGCACAACGGTAATCTGTCAAATGCCGCCAAACTCAGAAATGAACTGGAATTATCCGGTGCCATTTTCCACACTACGAGCGATACGGAAACAATCGCCTACATCGTCACCCGCGAACGGCTGAATGCGCCTTCCATCGAAGATGCACTCAGCCGCGCGATGAATACGTTGGACGGAGCCTACTCTCTCGTACTGATGTCACCACAAAAATTAATCTGTGCAAGAGATCCTTATGGTTTTCGGCCACTCTGCTATGGGCAGACCCCTGACGGCACATATATCGTCGCCTCTGAATCCTGCGCGATCAAAGCAGTGGGCGGAGAAGTCATCCGGGATGTGGAACCAGGTGAAATCTTAGTCTTTTCCAAACAGGGTGTAGTTTCCCGCAAAGAACATTGTAATCAAAAAGAAAAACGACTCTGTATTTTTGAATACATTTATTTTGCACGCCCGGATTCGGTCATTGACGGCATTTCCGTTCATGCTTCCCGTGTACTTGCCGGAAAAATTTTGGCACAGACACACCCAATCGACGCAGACATCGTCATTGGTGCGCCTGATTCCGGCCTGGATGCCGCCCTTGGATTTAGTCAGGAATCTAAAATTCCATACGGTATCGGTCTGATTAAAAACAAATACATCGGCAGAACTTTCATCTCTCCCGAACAGGGAGCAAGGCTTGACAGTGTAAAAATCAAGCTCTCTGCCGTGGAGGAAAGTATCCGCGGGAAGCGTGTCGTGCTAATTGACGATTCCATTGTCCGCGGAAACACAATCGGGCGTGTTGTCCAACTGTTGCGCAATGCAGGTGCAAAGGAAGTACACATCCGTATTTCTTCTCCGATGTTTTTACATCCTTGTTATTATGGCACAGATATTGATTCAGAAGATCATCTGATTGCCTGCAAACATACGATTTCCGAGATTGCTGAGATTATCGGTGCGGACTCTCTTGGATATTTTCCATTAGAAAAACTTGGAGAGCTTACGTCTCACTGCAGCTTTTGCAGCGCCTGCTTTGACGGCTGTTATCCTACTGCCATCCCAGATGACACACGAAAAGACCGTTTTGAAAAACGTTTATCAGATATAAAGGAGTCCTCAAAATGATCATGGAATATAATAGAAAACTAATTTTAGAGGACGGACAGGAATATTATGGATACGCCTTTGGCGACACTGACGACAGCGTGTGTGAAATTGTCTTCAACACCTCAATGGTCGGCTATCAGGAAATCCTGTCTGATCCGTCCTACACCGGACAGGCTGTCGTAATGACTTATCCACTGATAGGAAATTACGGAATGGCAAAAGATGATTATGAGACCATCACACCGACCATCGGTGCTCTCATTGTAAGAGAATATAACGACGTTCCCTCTAACTTCCGAAGTGAATCAACACTTGGGAAAGTTATGAGTACCTATAAGATCCCCGGTATTTACGGTATCGACACCCGCAGACTGACCCGCTCTATACGCGATCATGGCTCGCAAAAGGTTCTGTTGACAGACGTAAAAACACCTGTTGAGAAAGGGCTGAACATCTTAGCCGCTACAGCGCTTGCACATGATTCAGTCGCTCGCGTAAGCTGTCAGCAAACGCTGGTCTATCCATCAGATACCGAAAAGTTCCATATTGTTGCAATCGACTGTGGTATCAAAATGAATATCATTCGTTCTCTCAATGCACGTGACTGCAAAGTGACATGCGTTCCGTGGAACACGCCTGCAGAAGTGATTGAAACTCTCTCTCCTAACGGCATCTTTATCTCCAATGGACCCGGGGATCCAACCGACGTACCACAGACGATTACAGCTATAAAAAAATTAATCGGCAAATATCCGATTTTCGGAATCTGCCTCGGACATCAGATCATTTCACTTGCCTATGGTGCCAAAACTTATAAATTAAAGTTTGGACATCGCGGCGGAAATCATCCGGTAAAAAATCTAAAAACGAATAAAATTGAGATTACATCGCAGAATCACTCCTATGCGGTGAATGCAGACAGTCTCTTAGAGACACCGCTTTCTGTGACACACATCAATCTGCTCGACCAGACAGTAGAAGGCGTAGTATGCGAAAGAGATCGTGTATTCAGCGTTCAATATCATCCGGAAAGTGCTCCTGGTCCACAGGACAGCACCTATTTGTTTGATCAATTTATTACACTTATCAAGGAGGGATGCCAACATGCCGAAAAGAACAGATCTTAAAAAAATACTTGTCATTGGTTCCGGTCCGATTGTCATCGGTCAGGCGGCGGAGTTTGACTACGCAGGAACGCAGGCATGCCTCGCTCTCAAAGAAGAAGGATACGAGGTTGTTCTCTGCAATTCCAATCCTGCCACAATCATGACAGATACTTCCATCGCCGATAAGGTTTACATGGAACCTCTCACACTGGAATATGTGGCAAAAATCGTTCGCTACGAACGCCCAGACGCCATCTTGCCTGGTATTGGAGGGCAGACCGGACTCAACCTTGCCATGCAGCTTGAAAAAAAGGGAATTCTGGCGGAATGTCGCACAGAACTTCTTGGAACAAAAATCAGCAGTATCGAACGTGCCGAAGACAGGGAGCTCTTCAAAGAGCTCTGTGAAGAACTTGGAGAGCCCGTACTTCCGTCCGACATTGCAAGTTCTATCGAGGAGGGATTGAAGGTAGCAGAAAAAATCGGATATCCCCTTGTTCTTCGCCCTGCCTTCACACTTGGCGGTACCGGCGGCGGTTTTGCAGATAACGAGGAGGAACTCGTGGCACTGATGAAAAATGCCTTATCTCTATCGCCGGTTCATCAAGTTCTTATCGAAAAAAGTATCAAAGGGTATAAAGAGATTGAATATGAAGTGATGCGCGACAGCAATGACACTGCCATCACAATCTGTAACATGGAAAATCTAGACCCAGTTGGTATCCATACCGGTGACTCTATTGTAGTCTGCCCTTCGCAGACACTTACAAACAAAGAATACCAAATGCTGCGCGACAGCGCCTTAAAAATTATTCGGGCGCTTGGCATCGAGGGCGGTTGCAACGTACAATTTGCACTGGATCCACATTCTTTCCAATACTATTTGATTGAAGTAAATCCACGTGTATCCCGTTCCTCTGCGCTTGCCTCAAAAGCGAGTGGATACCCAATTGCCCGCGTTTCGGCTAAAATCGGTATTGGCATGACATTAGATGAGATACCACTTGCAAATACACCGGCTTCTTTTGAGCCTGCTTTAGACTATGTCGTGACAAAAATGCCACGTTTTCCATTTGACAAATTCGCCGATGCAGACAACTCACTCTCTACCCAGATGAAAGCAACCGGCGAAGTCATGAGCATCGGAAGAACTGTAGAGGAAAGCCTTCTGAAAGCTGTTCGTTCTCTTGAGATCGGACTTTTTCACCTGTATGACGCAAAATTCGATGATATGACGGAAACGCAATTGCTCGATTATATTCAGATTGGCACTGATGACCGTATCTATGCCATCGCCCAAATGCTGCGCCTTGGCTGTGATATTGACCGCATTCACTCTGTTTCTGCCATTGATGCGTTCTTTCTTCAAAAGCTTTCTCATATCGTTCAGATGGAGCAGCTTCTTCAGGAACATCCTGGCGACAGCAAGTTTTTGAAAATGGCAAAACAAACCGGATTTTCTGATAAAGAGATTGGTCTGCTTTGGCAAATGGACGAGGAGGATATCTTTCACATCAGAAAGCAGCACGGCATCCTTCCTGTCTATAAAATGATTGACAGCTGTGCCTCTGAATTCGACAGTTATATTCCTTATTTTTACTCTACCTACGAAGAAGAAAACGAGTCCATTGTATCAGACGAACACAAGATCATCGTACTTGGCTCCGGTCCGGTTCGTATCGGACAAGGTGTAGAATTTGATTATTCCACAGTACATGCTGTTCAGACGATTCAGTCTGCCGGCTATGAGGCAATTATTATTAACAATAACCCTGAAACCGTCTCCACTGACTACACCTGCTCAGATAAGCTTTATTTTGAACCGCTCTGCGTGGAAGATGTCATGAATATCATTGAGCTTGAACAGCCAGACGGCGTGATCGCCACCCTCGGCGGACAGACGGCGATCAACCTTGCAGAGCCTCTCCGGACAAGAGGGGTAAATATTATCGGAACTAACTGCGATGCAATTGAGCGTGCTGAAAACCGTGATTCCTTTGAAAAGCTCCTCGCCTCTTTACATATTCCACAGCCAAAGGGACAGGCAGTCACAAGTATCGAAGACGGCGTAAGAGCCGCAAACGAGATTGGTTATCCGGTACTTGTGCGCCCAAGCTTTGTACTCGGAGGAAGAGCGATGCAGATTGTCGCAAAAGAAGAGGCTCTTCGGAATTATTTAAAAACTGCAGTAGAGATCAACGAGGAAAAACCAGTACTTGTAGATAAATACATCCGCGGAAAAGAAGTGGAAGTAGATGCTGTCTGCGATGGAAAAAATGTGTTTGTACCGGGTATTATGGAGCTGGTGGAACGTACCGGAGTCCATTCCGGAGACTCTATCAGCATTTATCCAACGCACAGTATTTCTGAGAAAGTAAAAGAAACGATTCTTGACTACACACAAAAATTGGGACTTGGCATCGGAATCATCGGACTGTTCAATATCCAGTTTATTGTCGATGAATTCGAAAACGTCTATATTATAGAAGTGAACCCAAGATCCTCCAGAACGGTACCATTTTTATCGAAAGCAACCGGATACAGCCTTGCAGATATCGCGACCCTTGCAATACTTGGCAAAAGTCTTCCGGAACAAGGTATTCATACTCTCTACCCAAAAGAGAAAGAACGTTTTTATGTAAAAGCACCTGCGTTCTCTTTCTCAAAATTACACGGTATGGATGCCTATCTGTCACCGGAGATGAAATCAACCGGAGAGGCAATTGGATACGACAATAAACTGCACCGCGCAATGTATAAGGCAATGATTGCTTCCGGCATCAAAGTACAAAACTACGGTACTGTCGTTGTGACACTGGCCGACGAAGACAAAGAGGAGGCTCTGCCACTGGTAAGGCGTTTCTACGATATGGGATTTAATATCGAGGCAACTGTCGGCACTGCACTCTTTTTGAAAGAGCAGGGTATTCGAACCCGTATCCTGCGCAAGCCATCTGAGGGCAGCGAAGAAGTACTTGATTCTATTCGCGCCGGATATGTCAGCTACGTCATCTGTACACGTGCCATCCTTTCCGGTATCCACTATGAAGATGGTGTTGCAATTCGTCGATGTGCCTCCGAAAACAATATTACCATGCTCACCTCACTTGACACCGTGCGCGTACTGCTCGATGTCCTGGAGGAAGTAACTATCGGTATCTCGACAATTTAGAATAAATAAGACAGTGACCGAAAGGTGATAAAAGCCCTTCGGTCACTGTCTTTCTATTTAAAAATACTCCCTCTAGTGGAAATAGTGATCTCCAATCAACTGACCATAATTTCCATTTCCGAAATATAATGCATCTCCAATTGGGTTATATCCTGCAAGTGCATCAGCTGCTGCCTGATAACATTCTGCCGGGATATTGCCACTTGCCAATACTCTGTCAAGCTTTCCTGTGATTGCCGGACCAAACTGTCCTGCCTGATAAATAACCTCTCTGATTGAGTTCGGGAAAGACCCACTTCTTACACGGTTCAAAATAACCGCCCCAACCCCTACTTTTCCATCGTGTGGCTGGTTCCCTGCCTCACAGTAAATAATTGCTGCCAATAATGTCTGGTCGTCTGCGGACGCTGACATTGCCTCATCATATCTTACACTGCTTCCTGACTGTCTTGCGGCTTCTTCTGCAGCCTTTCTGGCAGCTTCTTCTTCTGCCGCTTTCTTTGCTGCTTCCTCGGCAGCAATCTCTTCCAACGTCTTTGCATCCTGCGGATTTGTCATATCAATCGCTGCTGCTCTTGCTACTGCGTCTGACCCAAATGCAAGCATTTCATTTTTTACATATCCTACAACCGAACCTGAAGAAACCTTTGACCATACATCTCCTCTTTCTTCCACAGTCAAGATTGTATTTGTATACATCTTTCCGACTACTTCACCGCCATCAACTGCCTCCGCAAGCACATCCGCTTCTGACTCTACATTTGCCAACGCTTTTCCATGCCACACCTGTGTAGCCTCCGCAACTGCTGCTGTCTCTGGAATTTCATTCCATGTCTCCGCTAATGGTGAAATTGTCGTTTCGTGATTTATTGTTTCGATTGGCTGAGCATCAGATTGTGTATCAGCTGCCAAACTGCCGAACTCTGTGGTAAACACCATACAAGCTGTCAGCGCGAAGCTTATAATCACTCTCTTTTTCTCTCGTCTCATAAATTACCTCCTGGTTTGTTGCAATAACCTTACTGACTATTACAATAGTATACGTATTTAATTCATTTTTATTACAAATGTTACGTATTTGTTACATCTTTCAAACACAAGTGATATCCTAACATCTATTTGCCAACCTGTCAACCCCTAAAAAGAAAAAAAAGGTTTATCGCCTTTGGCGATAAACCTCAAACATCAATATTGATGCGGCAATTGCCGCATTGAACGATTCTACTTTTCCCTGCATCGGAATCTGAACCCAGACATCCGCTTTTTCTGCCACTTCGTCTCTCAGTCCATTTCCCTCATTTCCAATGAGAATTGCTGTCCCTGACTGATAATTCTCCTTGTCATAAGTATTTTTTCCCTTAAGATGCGCCGCATAAGTTGTTACCTTTTTCTTTTGAAATTTATCCAAAAGCGCTAATAGATTATCCACATACACAAACGGCACACGATAAATCGATCCCATTGTAGAGCGAATTGTCTTCGGATTATAAATATCCACACAGTCACTGCTCATAAAAACGGCCGTCACTCCGGCTCCTTCCGCTGTCCTGACAATCGTCCCTAAATTTCCTGGATCCTGTAGGTTATCCAGCACGATAAAGTGCGGATTTTCCTTGGAAATCAGGTCCTCTATCTCGTATTTTCGCTGCTTTACAACACATAATATCCCCTGCGGTGTCTTTGTGTCAGACACATGTTGAAATACCTTGTCCGCTAACACTTCCACTGGGAATCTCTCCAAATGTAATTCTTCTTTCTTCTTATTATAAAGTGATTCAGAAACATATACTTTTTTTACTTGGTCTTGCGGCACTTCCATGAACATCCGAAGTCCTTCTACAATAAATACCTGTTCCTCATTTCTCACCTTACTTTTCTTTTGTAACTGTAATAAATTTTTTACTTGCGGATTGCTTGTACTTGTAATCATATTCCCTATTCCTTTTTCAACTTTTGTAATGCTTCGTTCGAACCGATCAATATCACGATTAGATTCTTATTAAACGGCCGCTGCGGATTAATTGTAACATCTACAACACCATTTTCAATAGTTCCTACTACATTAATCCCGTATTTTTCACGAATTTGAAGATCAACAAGCCTTTTCCCGATCCATTCATCCGGAATTTCTGTTTCCACCAGACTGTAATCCGGCGACAACTCTATCCAGTCAGCAAAATTACCTGACACCATCGTTCTTGCAATACGGCGTCCCATCTCCTTTTCCGGATGGACGACAGCATCTGCCCCTACTTTTTTTAATACGGTCTCATGAAGACTGCTCTGTGCTTTTGCAAGTACATATGGTATTCCAATCTCCTTTGCCATGATCGTAGCCATAATACTTGTTCCAAAGTTTTCAGAAATTGCAATCACTGCGCCATCCAAATTTCTTGCTCCCAGTGATTTTATCACTTCCGGATCCTCAATATTGGCGCACATTGCATATGATACCTTGTCTGCGATTTCCTGAATTTTTTCCATGGAATTGTCCACCACAACCACTTCACATCCCAGATTTTCCAATCCGAGCGCAAGATGCTTCCCAAAATTTCCCAAACCAAATACTGCATATTGTTTTCTCATATTCTGCTCCTATCCAACCATGATTCTCTTTTCCGGTAATTCTCTTGTGAACTCTTTCGGGTTTTTCTTTCCCCCAAATACCAATGCAATTGTAATCGGACCGATACGTCCCACATACATTAAACTCATCACCACAAGTTTACTTCCAAATCCAAGACTTGGTGTAAGATTTGCCGAAAGCCCCACTGTACCAATTGCTGATACTGCCTCATATAACAGATCCAAGAAATCCTTCCCCGGTTCAAATATCGTAAGCATTGTCACTCCCGCCGTCAGAAACAGAAGTGCAAGCATTACCACTGCAAAGCCCGTCCTAAAATTCTCCACCAGAATTCTTCTGCCAAAACACTCTGTATCACGTCTCCCATAGACAACCGTCATACATGTCAAAATGAGCATTGCCGCAGTCGTAGTCTTGATACCGCCGGCCGTTCCTGCAGGAGATCCTCCAATGAACATTAAAATACACGACAAGAACTTACTTCCTGCCGTCAATCCATCCTGACTTACCGTTGCAAATCCCGCTGTCCTCGTGGATACCGAATGAAATGCCGATGCCATGATCTTTTCTCCGAATGATAGATTCCCTATCGTCTTCGCATTGTCATATTCCAATGCAAACACAAACACGGTTCCTGTTATAATCAGCAAAACCGTCATCGTAATCGCCAGCTTCGAATGAAGAGATAATCTGGTAAAAAATTTACTCCACACAAGTTTTTTCGCTTTTACTTTCTTAAAATTTCCAATCAGGTCATTCCATACTGTAAAACCGATTCCTCCGGCTATAATCAACATCATTGTCGTCAGATTGATAACCGGATTACGAACATACTGCGTAAAGCTTCCATCTCCTAAAATATCAATTCCTGCATTACAAAACGCCGAGACAGAATGAAATATTGCATATGCAACCCCCTTCAGCGTTCCAAATTCAGGTACAAACACAACTGCAAAAAGAAGCGCGCCGATTCCTTCTACTAAAAAAGTACCTTTGATAATCTTTAGTACAAACGCCACAATTCCGGACAGTGTATTCAGATTATAGCTCTCCTGAATAATCACCCGCTCCCGCACTGTGATTTTTCTTTTTAAGATAATAAAAAAACCAGTCACACACGCGATTACACCCAGTCCACCGATTTGAATCAAAATCAAAAGAATGACTTTTCCAAATACCGTAAACTGTACCGCCGGCACAACTGTTACAAGTCCGGTTACACAGACTGCGCTTGTTGCCGTAAAAAGCGCATCTATAAAACGAATCGGCTGTGTATTAGAAATCGGCAATGTTAATAAAATCCCACCAAGGAAAATGGTCGCGATAAATCCCATTGCCAATAACTGCATCGTGCTGAACCTGATTTTTTTAAGCGATGAATATTCCATAGCGTTCCCTTCTTAATTATACTTTAAATCGGTATCCAACGCCCCATATAGTCTCGATATACTGTGGTTTCGACGTATCAAATTCTATCTTCTCACGGATCTTTTTAATGTGAACCGTAACTGTTGCAATGTCTCCAATCGATTCCATATCCCATATCTCGCTGAATAATTCATCTTTTGTATATACATGATTTGGGTGTGAAGCCAAAAATGTAAGCAGATCAAATTCTTTTGTCGTAAAAGGCTTCTCCTCACCATTCACCCACACACGTCTCGCCGTCGTATCAATCTTCAGTCCACGAATGTCGATCACCTTATTTTCTTCTACTGCGCTTCCAACTAGTCGATCGTAACGTGCCATATGTGCCTTCACACGAGCAACCAGCTCACTTGGGCTAAACGGCTTTGTAATATAATCATCTGCTCCAAGTCCAAGTCCTCTGATTTTGTCAATGTCATCTTTTTTTGCTGAAACCATAATAATCGGCGTATTTTTTTCATCTCGAACCTGTCTGCAAATCTCAAATCCATCTACTCCCGGAAGCATCAAATCCAAAATAAACAGATCATAATCATTTTCCAATGCTTTTTTTAAACCTGTCTCTCCATCATTTGCAACCTCAACTTCAAAACCACTCAACTCTAAATAATCTTTTTCTAAGTCAGCAATTGCCTCCTCATCTTCTACAATTAATATTTTACTCATTTACTGGTACCTCCTGATATTTTCTAATAACAAAGTACATTACGGTTCCGGTGCCTTCCTTACTCGTAGCCCAGATTTTTCCGCCATGCTCTTCCACAATTTTTTTCACAATCGAAAGACCGATTCCACTTCCTCCTTTAGAAGAATTTCTCGATGCATCTGTCCGATAAAACCGATCAAAAATATGCGGCAGCTCTTTTGCCCCAATTCCTTTTCCGCTATCTTCCAACTCAATCTGGACAAAGTCTCCCACATCTTTCACGCGGAGATTGATCTTTCCATGTTCTTTATCCATATATTTTTCTGAATTGGATACAATATTATTAATGACACGTTTTAACTGCTCCACATCCGCAATGATCTTTACATCACTTTCCACGTAATTAAAATAGCCAAACTCAATTCCCCTTGCCTCCAGTTCCATAGCCAGATCTTCTGCACAATCGTCAAAATATTCGTTTACAAGAACTGTGCTGAAATTGTAAGGTATACGGTTAGAGTCGATCTTTGAGTACAGCGTCAGCTCATTGATCAAAAGATCCATCTCATTTGCCTTGTTATAAATCGTTTTAATATAGCGCTCCATCTTTTCCGGCGTATCTGCCACACCGTCCATGATTCCTTCTACATAACCTTTAATCGCTGTAATCGGAGTCTTTAAATCATGGGAAATATTGCTGATAAGTTCCTTACTTTTTCTGTCATACTCTACTTTTTCTTCCGCCGTATCTTTCAGACGTTTTCTCATCTCCTCAAAATCACGGCAAAGCTGTCCAATCTCGTCATCCGCCTCAATCTCCAACTCAAAGTCCAAATTGCCATCCTTGATATTTTGCGTGGCAATCTTCATTCTCCCAAGCGGTGTCACAATTCCACGATAAATCCAAAGAATCAAAAGCAATGCTGTGAACATCAGGATAAATACAACTGCAATCACCATATCTGTTATAAATTGCTTCACTTCAGGCATAGAATCACTCACATCCGTCACGATAAAAGCACTTCCCTGTGCCCCATCCTGATACTCAAAATCAATCTGCTTTACAAGAACCTGAAGGTCACCTCCAAGATAGACCCCGCTCTCCGAAGATGAATCATAGTCTCCATATGCCGGAAGCTCTTCTAAAAGCTCCGTCTCTGCCTCTGCTCCTATATAGACCACTTTGTCATCGCGCCTTACAACCAGATAAGAATTTTTCTTTGTCAGTTCTTCATTGATTTTTTCCAAATATGTGATATCCGTCAATGTCTCCGGCGTTGTCCTTGCCGTTTTCACTAACTTGTGAAATGTTGCTGACGTGACTTTATTTAACATATTAACCGGATTCGAAAAACTCTTATATGTCGTTCCTGTAATATTATAATTCTTCTCAATCATCGATATCTGATACTGACTGAAACCGGTAATGACAGCAACAGACAATCCCATCGGCAATACTATAATGATTAAAAATGCTATCACCAATCTTGTTTTTAACTTCAATAAACACACATCCTTTTCTACAATTAGTAGTATTATACCATGTGACAAAATGTAATACACCAAAGAGCAGGTAAATATTTATAAATTTTTTGTAAATTTATACATAAAAATCAGATGCATACTCATTTTAAGAATTTGCATCTGATTTTTTCTTATTTTTTGAAATCTTTCTACAAGTAAGCTTTCAAAGTCTCTACTTTATCTAATTTTTCCCAAGGTAAATCTAAATCATGACGTCCAAAATGCCCGTAAGCTGCTGTCTGCTTGTAAATCGGACGGCGAAGATCTAGCATCTTGATAATACCAGCCGGTCTTAAATCAAAGTTCTCTCTTACGATATCTACTAATTTGTCTTCAGAAAGTTTTCCTGTTCCAAATGTATCAATCATAATTGATGTCGGCTGAGCCACACCGATTGCGTATGACAGCTGAATTTCACACTTGTCTGCCAAACCTGCTGCAACAATATTCTTTGCCACATAACGTGCCGCATATGCCGCAGAACGATCCACTTTTGTGCAGTCTTTTCCAGAGAATGCTCCGCCACCATGACGAGCCATTCCGCCGTATGTGTCAACAATAATCTTACGTCCTGTGACACCGCTGTCTCCGTTTGGTCCACCGATTACAAAACGCCCTGTTGGATTGATAAAGAATTTTGTATTCTCATCTACCATCTCTGCAGGTAAAATCTCATCAAAAATATATTTTTTCACGTCTGTGTGAATCTGCTCCTGTGTCACCTCCGGATCATGCTGTGTCGATAACACAACTGCATCCAGTCTGGCAGGAACACCATTTTCATCATATTCCACTGTTACCTGTGTCTTTCCGTCCGGGCGAAGATAGGAAAGTGTTCCGTCTTTACGCACTTTTGTAAGTCTTAGTGCAAGCTTGTGTGCCAATGCGATCGGATATGGCATAAATTCCTCTGTCTCATTGGATGCATATCCAAACATCATTCCCTGATCTCCGGCACCGATTGCCTCAATTTCTTCATCTGACATCTTATTTTCTTTTGCTTCCAAAGCCTTGTCTACACCAAGTGCAATATCAGCCGACTGCTCGTCAATTGCAGTTACCACACCACATGTATGTGCATCAAACCCGTATTTTGCTCTGTTGTATCCAATCTCATCGATTGTCTCTCTTACTAATTTTTGAATATCTACATATGCATTTGTTGTGATCTCTCCCATAACCAACACAAGACCTGTTGTAATTGCTGTCTCACAAGCTACACGACTCATCGGATCCTGCTCTAACAGTGCGTCTAAGACTGCATCTGAAATCTGGTCACAAATCTTATCCGGATGTCCTTCTGTTACTGATTCTGATGTAAATAATAATCTTTCCATTCGTTCTTTCCTTTCTTTATTTCTTTCTCTCTTTAAGGATTGTCCTACATCTTTCCTAATTAAGTAAAAACAGCCCGACAAAATCGGACTGTTTTATATTCTCATAAACCAATCCTCTTATTGTTCGATTACTCGCTCAGGTTGGCACCTTCCGTTCCCGGGGTTGCCGTGGCTTCATAGATCCTTTTACCTCCACCACTCTGAATAAGAGAAAGTTCGCATTATTTAATTTGTTCCATTGACTATAGTATCATTTCTGACTATATCCGTCAAGACTATTTTATTTTTCATATTCCATAAAGTACTTATAAAGTTTCTGCAAATCTGCCTCTTCACTTGCAACAATCTCTAAATGCAATTCTTCACTTCTAGAAAAAATCTGTGATACAGACAAATATTGGCAAAGTTTTGACTTAAGATTCAAGCGATCCCCTTCACCAGTCAAAAGCTCTACACGTCCAACGCAGCTATCAACCACTTTAAAAAATTCTTGAGCATTTGTTATTTTGTCAACTTTCATATCTTCTCCCTTATACCATATAAAAATCGCTCTTCTGAGCTATTCCTTCAATTCGGTCTTCCAAACTATCATATAACCTTTTTTGAAGCAATTCCTTATCCTTCTCTTTCAAAGCATCTATGTAACTTTGATGTTCTTCAATCATTTTGGACACTCCATCCATATTCTTAAGAACGTCACGACCATATATCAATTTGAAAAATGATAATGTATTCCAAAGAGACTCTATTACCGAACAAACTCGCTCCATTCCACTTATAGAATAAATGGCAAAATGAAATTCACGATTCTGAAGATATAGTTTCTTAGCATTCAACTCTGGCTCGCTTACAATCCGAATATATTCTTCATGAATTTTCTCTAACTCATGAATCTTTGCTTCAGTAATTTTCTCACAGGCTTTGCCAGCTGCAAGAGGTTCTAAAAGTTGTCTCATCTGATAAATCTCTAAAATATCCTCCTGAGTCAAAGATACCAAACGCATCCCAACATAAGGAACCGACTCTGCAAGTCCCATCTTCTCCAAACTTTTTAAAGCCTCTCTAATAGGCATTCTGCTTACTCCCAATTGCCTAGCAAGTTCTTCTGTATTAAGTTTCTCTCCCATTGTCAATTTGCCATCCATAATCCAATCCATTAATTTATTCAATACTTGTATTGGAAGAGGATCTCTCTGCACTATAATCGAATCATTTTCATTCATCACTCGGTTACTCATCTTTGACATTACTCTTCTACTTTCCTATATTTACAGACCGACCGTCCCCAATAATTTCTCTAATACGGCAACCTGAGCTGTCTCTTCTACAAGTTCTGCTGTATGCTCTGCTGAAATAGCATCATTCCCCATCGCAACCACTCCATGATCTGCTAATAGAAACGCTGAAATATCTGGTGACTTCTGAAACATCTCTTCCACCATCGGAATATCCTCAGGGCGAACCATTGCAGCATGTACATCCAACGTTGGATATCCTGCTGGACTCTTAAGCTTTGTATGCCAGGTTACAAGAGGTAAATCCTGCTTTGTAGAGGACCAACTGATTGCATAAGGTGAATGAACATGTACCACTGCATTCACATCATCTCGCATTTTATAGATGTATCCATGTAGTAACGCTTCTCTGGTCGGTTTTCCATTTCCTTTAATCAATTTTCCATCAAAATCTGTAATCAAAAATCCTTCCAGCGTACAATCCCCAAGCGAACCTCCACTTGCCTTTACCAGCATTGTCTCTGTTCCTGGAATCCTTGCACTTACGTTCCCACCACTACCAGTCTGTATTCCTCTATTATAAGCTCTTTTACTCGCAATAACAAGCTTTTCTGCAATTTCCAATACCTTTGTTTCCATCTTTGTTTCCCCTTTTCTTGCTTAATATAAAAAATCTTGCGGCAGCTTTCCTCTTATCTTCATCTCATCTATAATGTAGTGTGCTGCTTTAATACCAAATTCCTTAGTATCCAAATTATGTGGAATTACAATTACTTCAATATTATCATTTACATTGTCAATAATCGTTTTGATTAAAACATTATCACTCTCTGGTGAATACAATTCTTGTCCCACTAATGTATTATGACGCATTCCCTTCGTTGGAATCAAAAGTTTTACTGGATATGTGACCTTGCTCAATCTCTCCGCTAAAATTTTTCCCAACGCCTCAGCTTCTTCAGGTAAAATTTTGATATGTGCTGTATTGGCATTGTGTAGCATATATTTTCTTTCATCCATTCTATCTGGAAGTTCATTTGTACCAAAATCAACAAAGTCTAAACCCCCAAGGCTGATTACCAACGGGATTTTTTGATCTACCGATTTCACAAGCCGAATACATGCTTTAGGTCCATATGAAAATCCGCCACCAAAATACTCACTTGTCAACTCATGTAATGTCAAATCTAAAATCCCGTCTATCAGACCGTTCGATGCCATTTCTTCCATAGTCGCTCCACCAACTCCTGTTGCATGGAACCCAATCACTTCTATTCCCAATCGTTCTAATTCTTCTACCGCAGCAACTGCTCCATTGTTCGTTACCCCCATAAGCGTAACTGCTACAACCGGTCTATCTCCCTTTTCTAAGACTTTCCCTGCATACTTTACCATTCCCACGCAACATGCACACGCATTTGAAATTACTTGTCGTGTAACAATATTAAGTCCTGTAAAATCACAAATTGCAGGCATAACCGTGATATCTTTATCCCCTACGACTAAATCAAACTTTCTAGTCCCACTTGCAACAGTTGTTGCTATCACCTTAGGAAATCCAATTGGTAACTTTTGCATAGCATTTGCTGCCATAACGGTATTTTGTAAACCTCCTACCGAAATAACTCCGTCAATTTTTCTTTCCTGATACAGTTTTTCAACATATGCTGCAACTGCATCCTTCATAAAATCAATCTTTTCTCCTTTTGTTTTTTCTTCCATTTCTTTCCAACTAGTTCCATATGCCTCCGCTATCTCCTCCCTTGAAATATCATAATTATAAGAAGGCTGTGGTCCCGTAGCTGTATTAATCACAATAGTATTCAAATCTTCATTTTTTATAAAGTCACTGATAAATTTTGCCTCTTTAAATTTTGTATCACAACTTTCGATAATTGCTATTGTTTTCATCTTTATCACCATTTCTCCTCTATATAGATATTGTGAAGATTTCTAAAATAGAAAATCTTCACAATACAACTCACTAGCTCTGACTAAAATATTTTGTTTCTGCCTTCTTCGCAGCTTTTTTTGCATCTTTATCAATAATTGCAGTTTTATATTGATCAAATACAAAATCACTTTGTTTCAAACCAATTACCGGAAGTTTATTAGCATGAGCGTTTTCATACTTTTCCACTGCGGCAGATAAAATTACATCATGTGCAAGTAACAAATGTTTATGAGGATCCACCCCTGCTTCTTTACATCTGCGAAGAGTATCGCGCAATGTCTGCCATGCTGCCACAATGTCAACATAACGCCCTGGAGGGCAGATATCATAATGAAGTTCATCTTGCATTTCCTTTGGTGCATTAATATTCCCCATTACAAATACTGAGTCACCTACACAGAAATATGGACCTTCTTCCGTTTCAACAACTACTGTCATATGACCTGGACAATGTCCAAACGATTCATATACACTTACTCCTGGAACAATTTCTGTTTCACCTTTTACTGTCTCAAAACGTTCATAAACTCCCGGCTGGTCGTACGGTGCGATAAATTCATTTCCACATGTTACATCACCATCTTTTGCAATAATCGGTCTGCAATATGATTTATAATGTAAAGGAATTGGATTGTGTGCATAATTCCACTCTACCTCGTTGCAAATAAAACGAGCTTTTGTAAATTTTTCAAGATAGAACACATGATCCCAATGAAGATGTGTAAATAAAACAATATCTACATCCGATGGCTTGTAACCTACCTGAGCTAGACGAGATTCAATATCGTCAATTCCAACTCTCTGTAAAGATGGTCCATGATGATACTTATCTGCATGTTCCGTCCATGACATTCCTGTATCGACAAGCACAAGCTGATCGCCTCCTTCAATCAAAAATGTAAAATCTGGTAATTGATCTGAGTCGTTCGTAATTCCCATTTTTTCTACATATTTTTTACATGAGAAATGATACCAGTACTCCAATGGACGTGTTGGAATATAACCTGAATTAAGTGGTCTGATTGTTAATGACATAATAAATTCCCCGCTTTCTGTGATTAAATAAAATTATAATATTTCTAACAATTATTTTCTGCTTTCGCAAGTTCTCGTTCACGAACTGCTTCCTCTGAATAAACTCCCATTTTTTTCTTTCTCATACGCTTATCTAAGAATGCTGTTATCATAGGCGCCGTAAAAGCAGTTATAATTGCTGCTACCGCACATTGAGCTGTTGCAGTACTTGCATATGGTTGCCAAGCTGGATCCATCTCCGCAACTGATACTGGTACACTTGTTGCATTTGCCGCCGTTGTTCCAATTGCTGCTCCCATAGCATTTCGTCTGTTTTTTGGGAGACACAATTGAAAAAGAAAGTAAAATACAAATGCTGACATTGCAGATAGTATTGCAAGCAAAATTCCTGCAAATCCACCTTCTGCCAAACTGGCAAGACTCATTCCTGCTCCAATTGGAATCATCATGAAAAATGTAATGATTGGAAGTGATTTCTCTGCCAATTCCCGGAATGTCTCATCTAGATTTCCCCACACAATGCCTATAATTAATGGAATCAATGTTGCAATAAATGCTTCAACTGGAATTGATGCCATACCTGCTGTTCCCATTGCAATCATCGTAAAAAAAGGTCCGTCATTTAATGACAAAATGGAAATAGCTCCCGCATCACTCTCATCACCATATTGTTGTGCAAGTCCCAAATACAATCCGCCTGCTGAATTTGTGATTGCCGCTATAATTGCCATTGGTGTAACGCCCAACACCCCCGCGTTTCCACATAGTTTTGCAACAATCAATCCTAACGAAACACCTAATATAAATTTCATAAGTGTTAATACAAATCCTTTGTAAAGCGGAAGTCCGATTTTCTTTACATTGATTGATGCTCCGTTCAGCATGAGAAACATCCCCAGTAAGCAATTTGTCCCAGTTTTAAACATACCTGTTGTAAATCCGCCAATTTCTAATACACTTGGTATGAATGTATTGGCAAGGACACCTATAAGCATAGGTACAATAATCAAACCACCGGGAATCTTTTGCATTAATCTGAAAAAACTTTTCTTTTCCTTCATTCTTTCTCCTCCATTTCGGATATTGGATATTGGATACGATTTATTTGTTTTTATAATACTTCAAGAACTATATTTTGTCAATTCGATAATTTTCATAGTTTTTTTCACTAATTTTTATGCATTTTTCCACTACTCTTCATGTCATATGCCACAAATGCATCCACTTTAGGTTGTGAAGAACATCCAGGGACAAAGTTATGCGTTAAAAAAACATCTACCATCTCTTCTCTTACTTTACTCCCTGTTGTAAATGCTCCCATGCAAATAATATTCGCATCGTTGCTCAAACAGGCTCTCTTTGCCGAATAAACATCTGATACTAGGGCTGCATATGCTCCTTGTACTTTATTAGCAGCTATAGACACCCCTATTCCCGTGCCACAAATTAAAATTCCTTTATCATACTCTCCTTTTGCAACACTTTCTGCAACCTGTATGGCAGCATTCGCATAAATAGGATCTGGACTTCCAAAATCAACAACCTCTCCATAACCTCCTTTTTCAATATGTTTAATCAATTCAATTTTAGCACTTTCAGCATTTGGATCACTTCCTATTGCTATTCTCATAGTATTTACCTCCTTTTCATTTTTAGATATTGGATATTGGATACGATTTGTTTTGATAATATCACCATAATTAAATTGTGTCAATGGATTTTAATACAAGAACTCTAATAAAATGAATGCAAGATGTGTTATATTAGTAATATTATTGTTCAATGTTACATAAAACAAAAAAAATACCGCAACCCTGTTATTTTCAAAGATTGCGATACTTTAAAATCAAGGCGCCAACCAGATTTGAACTGGTGATAGAGGTGTTGCAGACCTTTGCCTTACCACTTGGCCATGGCGCCATATATTTTCTTTCTAATATATTGTATTCTAATAATAAAAAAATTATAACAAAATATTTATTCTCAGTCAATATTTTTTATTTAGCAGAAAGTAAATTTCTGTTCATTAGATTACAAAATTAGTACTATATAGCACCAAATACCCTCATTGAGCTTTTTGAATATGGCTCTGGTCGCTCTCAATTTTTACAAAACTAATTTTCTGACTGAAGTGCGTCAAATCCAGTCTCTCTTGTTCTGATCTTCAGCGCACTTCGAATTTCATAGCTGAATATTTTTCCATCCCCCACTTCTCCCGTATACGCCGCTTTCTGAATTGCCTCAATAGTCTTTTTCTCCCATTCCTCAGAAGATACTACAATCTCAAATTTGATTTTTGGAAGCATCATAACATCTACCTCCATTCCACGCACAACGCTTTTATATCCTCGCTGAGAACCGCAGCCCATAACCTGCGACACAGTAATTCCGTTTACCTGAATAGCATTCAATGCTTCTTTTACATCCTCAAGCTTTTCTTCTCGAACGATTGCTTCTATTTTAATCAACATAATCTGCTCTCCTTCCTTAATCCAATCCATTGAAAGACGGATATGCATTTTCACCATGCTGGGAAATATCTAATCCTACTTTTTCCTCTTTTTCGCTTACTCGAAGCGGTGTAAAAATTCTTACAATTGCCGCACAGATTAATGTACCCAAAACTGCAATCACAATTGTAATCAAAATTCCGATTATCTGTGCACGGAACAGACGAAAATCACCGAATGCTAAGCCATCCCACTTGGCCACGCTGTTAATAGAACTTTTTGCAAAAATTCCGGTTGCAAGTCCGCCCCAAATTCCTCCTATTCCATGACACCCAAAGGCATCAAGCGCATCATCTATTTTTACCCGCTCCTTAATAAAGCCGACTCCAAAATAACAGATTGGACTAACGAGTGCTCCAATAATAAATGAAGACCAAATCGGTACAAAACCGGCTCCCGGTGTAATTGCAACAAGCCCAACCACAAGACCGGTAGAAGCTCCAACCAGTGTTGGTTTTCCTTCTTTCAGAACATCAATCAACATCCAGAACAGTAATGCGGTCGCTGCAGATACCGCAGATGTCATAAATGCATGTGCAGCCAGCCCATTTGCTCCGAGTGCACTTCCTGCATTGAATCCAAACCATCCAAACCATAAAATCGATGCCCCAAGGACAACAAACGGAATATTGTGAATCCGGTAAGTCGTATGTTCATATCCTCTTCGTTTTCCAATTAAAACAGCAAGAACCAGTGCACTGATTCCGGAACTTATATGGACCACGTCTCCGCCGGCAAAATCTACTGAACCGATTTCAGCCAGCAAACCGCCCTCCCCCCACACCATATGTGCCAGCGGATAGTAGACAATAACTGACCAAAATATTACAAAGAAAAATAACGCCTTAAATTTCATTCTCCCTACAAGTGCACCCGTAATCAATGCCGGCGTAATCATCGCAAACATCATCTGAAATGCCGCAAACACTAAATGCGGAATTTTTTCAGAATATGGTCCCGTTTCCATACCAATATCTGAGAAAGCAAACCATCTAAAATCGCCGATTATACCTGCATGATTTCCACCAAATGCGAGTGAATACCCAAATAAAACCCACATGACAACCGAAATCCCCATAATAGCCACACATGCCATCATCGTGTTCCCTACATTTTTACGTCTGACTAACCCGCCATAAAAAAATGCTAAACCTGGTGTCATAAAGAAAACCAATGCTGTCGAAATCATAACAAATGCTGTGTCTCCTGTATTCATAACCACTCCTCCTTCAAAATCCTTTCCATGCTCCTGGCATCTTCTTTGAAGGAGACATTCTCTCCGACAAAGCAGGTGTGCCTCTTTGCACGGAGTTTCTGTTACATCTATACAATAAAAAAAGTGTCTAGAAATCTTCTAAACACCTTTGTTGGAATAAAGTATAACATACTTTAAATTAACAGACAATAGTCAATATTAACTATCTTTCCTCTGATTCTTCTACGATTTTCAAAAAATCTGCTTCTTCCTGCTTTGGTTTCGGAATAAATTTGTTTGCAATTCTTCCCTTTCCACGCTTTTTCACATAAAAAAATCCAATAATTGAAAATACAACCGCTCCAATAAAATTCACAAATAGATCTTTCATTGTATCCAAAAGCCCAATATCCAAATAACCACCAAGTCCAAGCTCTTTTCCATTTACTATCACGCTGTTAATATCTCCAATATGAATCACTTGATTACCGCCCGTTGGATCAAGCATCACTGTATTGATACTGTTTACAATCGTATCCTTCTGTGTGTCCATCCCGAAAAATAAATCCATACCGCACTCAAAAAATTCCCACATCACACCAATTGTCATTGAAAAACAAAATGCTACCACTGCCATGTAAAGCGGTGACAAATTGAACTTTGCTCTCTCATCCCGATTAAGAATATCTACTAACGAAAAACCAATTGCGGCTGCTAAAAATCCATTCAAAGTATGAAGCATTGTATCCCAATTGGGAACGCGCGTATAATATGCACCGATCTCCCCCAAAATTTCTGCCGAAAATATAAACAGTAAAATAATAATCTCCAATGTCGTCGGAAGTTCAATCTTTAACTCTACTTGGAGAAAGCTCGGAACAATCAACAGCAATAAAGTCAATACACAGTAAAACACATCTTCGTAATTCCTGTTTAAAATCTGTAGAATCATCACCAGAATTACCAATGCTCGAAGTACCATATACACCACAAAAGAACTTTTATGTTCTTTTATTTCCATCTTTAATGCTTTCCAGCGAATTCTCAACTTTTGTCTCATCTTTCGTCCTCTTTCTTTCATTTTACCTACTTATCTTACCTCTTTCTCTACAATTCTTCAACCTTTTAATTGTTAACCATTATTTATATATAGTTGACAATCAACCTTGTATAACGTATACTTAATTAAAAATGTATTTATTTACAATAATCTTATGGAGGAAACTTATATGCAAAAAACCAACTTTAAAACACTGGATCTATGTATGATTGGTGTAGTTACTGCCGTCATCGTTATTATGGCGCAAATATCCATTCCAATGCCTCTCGGTGTTCCAATGACCATGCAAACCTTTGCCATCACACTAGCCGGAATTATACTCGGCTCTAAAAAAGGAGCTGTAGCTTCTCTCATCTATGTGCTGCTTGGAGCAGTTGGTGTTCCCGTATTCGCGAACTTTAGTGGTGGATATCAACTTTTGGTTGGCCCAACCGGTGGTTTTATCATCTCATTTCCAATTATGGCGTTCATTATCGGACTTGGCGTTGAGTACAAAAATCGTTTTAAAGGCTGTTTTACTTTTTGTCTGATTCTCGGAACATGCATTAATTATCTTTTTGGTGTTGTTATGTTCTGTATCATCATGCACAGCACCGTTTGGGTTGCACTCATAGCTTGTGTGCTTCCATTTATTCCTACTGCTATTTTAAAAGCCATCTTGGCAAGTATACTTGGATTAAATCTAAGAAAGAGAGTCCCGGGATTATCCTAGGGCTCTCCTTTATTATGCAAGCATTTTTCATTACATAAAACAAAATTCTCACAATAAAAAATATCGAAAGCTTTAAACTTTCGATATATTTTAAAGGCGCCAACCAGATTTGAACTGGTGATAGAGGTGTTGCAGACCTTTGCCTTACCACTTGGCTATGGCGCCATATCTAATTGTAACCACAAGAACATATCCTGTGGCTTAAGTGACTCCTACGGGAATCGAACCCGTGTTACCGCCGTGAAAGGGCGATGTCT
>OGUD01000311.1_pt1 | contig 45817 bp, 30 predicted proteins | sample 1573671 | NCBI WGS metagenome assembly OGUD01 (sample SAMEA2582065, study PRJEB24529) | metagenome | biome: Human gut stool | place: China | collected 2011 | reverse complement strand
TATTAACCATATCGTTTTGCGGACTTACGGCCTGCAAAACCGGAACAAAAAAAGGAGGAAATATGGACAACGAAACGTTGGTAAAGATTGAAACGACCTTGGGAGACATCAAGGTTAAGTTGTATAATGAGACGCCGAAACATCGTGATAATTTCATTAAGCTGGCAGAAGACGGCGTTTATGAAGGAACGCTGTTCCACCGTGTTATCAAAGACTTTATGATTCAGGCAGGTGACCCGGATTCAAAGAATGCACCGAAAGGAAAGATGCTGGGTGCAGGAGATGTGGGTTACACCCTTCCGGCCGAATTTGTTTATCCGAAGTATTTTCACAAAAAAGGTGCTTTGTCGGCTGCACGCCAGGGTGATGAGGTGAACCCTGACAAGGCATCATCCGGCTGCCAGTTCTACATTGTGACCGGAAAAGTGTATAATGACTCTACCTTGCTGGGGATGGAACAGCAGATGAATCAGATGCGCTTGAACAATGCTTTCAACGCGTTGGCGCAGAAACACATGAAGGAAATCTACAAGATGCGCAAGAATAATGACCAGGACGGTCTGATGGATTTGCAAGATTCCTTGATTGCGCAGGCAGAGGCTCAGGTTGCCAAGGAACCGGAGTTCAAGTTTACCCCCGAGCAGGTGAAGGCTTATACTACCGTGGGCGGTACTCCCCATTTGGACGGTGCATATACCGTGTTCGGTGAAGTGCTGGAAGGTATAGATATTGTTGATAAAATACAGAAGGTCAAGACTGACCGTAACGACCGTCCCGAAGAGGATGTGGTTATTAAAAAAGTGACAGTGATAGATTGATGATAGATTCTGTCATTCCATTTTATGAAAATAAACAAAAAGATATTTGACAACGGTCTGCGGTTGGTGCACAATGAGGACACCAGCACGCAGATGGTTGCCTTGAATATTGTTTATGACGTGGGTGCCCGTGACGAACATCCCGAGCATACGGGCTTTGCCCATCTGTTCGAGCATCTGATGTTCGGAGGTTCGGTGCATATTCCTGATTATGACGCTCCTTTGCAATTGGCAGGCGGAGAGAATAATGCATGGACCAATAATGATATTACCAATTACTACCTGACGGTTCCAAAATCGAATGTGGAAATCGGCTTCTGGCTGGAGTCCGACCGCATGCTGGAACTGGCATTCAGTGAGCAAAGTCTTGAAGTGCAGCGTGCGGTAGTGATGGAGGAATTTAAACAACGTTGCTTGAACCAGCCGTATGGTGATGTGGGACATCTGCTTCGTCCTTTGGCTTATCAAACGCATCCTTATCGCTGGCCTACTATCGGGAAAGACCTCTCTCACATTGCCAATGCCACGCTGGACGAGGTAAAGGAATTCTTTTTTCGTTTTTATGCACCTAATAATGCAGTGCTGGCCGTTACCGGAAATATTTCGTGGGAAGAAACGGTTAGGCTGACAGAAAAATGGTTTGCTCCCATTCCCCGTAGGAATGTGCCCGTAAGGCAATTACCGCAAGAAGTTGTACAGACGGCAGAACGCCGGCAGACGGTAGAACGGAATGTTCCTCTGGATGCTTTGTTCATGGCTTATCACATGTGCAGCCGTGAGGATGCCGATTATTATGCCTTCGATATTCTGTCGGATATTCTGAGCAATGGACGTTCCAGTCGCTTGACCCGCAGGCTGGTGCAGGAGCAGAAGTTCTTTTCCAGTCTCGATGCCTATATCTCCGGTACACGGGATGCCGGCCTGCTGCATATCAGTGGAAAACCATCTGCAGGCGTATCTTTGGAACAAGCCGAGGCTGCTGTCCGGAAAGAGTTGGAAGAGTTGAAATCCGGGTTTGTTGGAGAGCAGGAATTGGAGAAAGTAAAGAACAAGTTTGAGTCTACACAGATATTCGGCAACATCAATTATCTGAATGTTGCCACGAATCTTGCCTGGTTTGAACTGACCGGGCAGGCGGAAGACATAGACCGTGAAGTGGACAATTACCGCTCTGTGACGGCAGAACAGCTTCATAGGGTCGCCCAACAGACCTTCCGCGATGAAAACGGGATTGTGCTTTATTACCAAAAAGAAAACCTTTAGTATGAAAAAATTATTTGATACGTATAAGCAGCACTATAAAGCATTGCTTCTCCTGGGGCTACCCATTGTGGTGGGGCAGTTGGGAGTCATTGTGCTTGGTTTTGCCGATACGCTGATGATTGGGCATCACGGCACGGAGGAACTGGGTGCCGCTTCTTTCGTAAACAATCTGTTTACTCTTTGCATTATTTTCAGTACGGGCTTCAGCTACGGGCTGACACCGGTTGTAGGGGGCTTCTACGGTAACCGCCGCTTTGCCGAGGCAGGGCAGGCGTTGCGGTGTAGCCTGGTTGCCAATGTGCTGGTGGCTTTGTTGCTGACTCTTGTCATGGCTGTTCTCTATTTCAATGTGGAGCGGCTGGGACAGCCCGGAGAATTGTTGCCTCTAATCAAGCCTTACTATCTGGTGTTGCTTGCTTCACTGGTCTTTGTCATGCTGTTCAACGGTTTCAAACAGTTTACGGACGGCATCACCGATACCAAGACGGCCATGTGGATTCTGCTCGGAGGGAATGCGCTTAACATCGTAGGAAACTATATACTTATCAATGGAAAGCTGGGCTTTCCGGAGATGGGACTGCTTGGTGCGGGTATCAGCACTTTGTTCTCCCGCATTGTGATGGTGGTGGTCTTTGCGGCGATTGTGCTTCGCGGCCGCCGGTTTATCCGTTACAGGCTCGGCTTCATGCGGCTGGGGTGGTCGATGCCGATGTTCAGGAAGCTCAATGCACTGGGCTGGCCCGTGGGTATGCAGATGGGTATGGAGACCGCTTCCTTCAGTCTGAGCGTCGTCATGGTGGGCTGGCTGGGGACACTTGCCCTAGCATCGCATCAGATAATGCTTACTATCTCTCAGTTCACCTTCATGATGTATTATGGCATGGGCGCTGCGGTTGCCGTGCGTGTCAGCAACTTCAAGGGGCAGGGAGACGGGCAGAATGTGCGCCGCTCGGCGTATGCCGGCCTTCACATCATCCTGTGTATGGAGGTGGTGTTGCTGGGTATCGTCTTTGCGCTTCGCGGTCAGGTAGGGGGATGGTTTACGGACAATGCGGAAGTGTCCGGCATGGTTGCCGCTCTCTTCTTCCCGTTCTTGATTTACCAGTTCGGCGATGGGTTGCAGATTAACTTTGCCAATGCCCTGCGCGGCATCTCGGATGTGAAACCGATGATGATTATTGCATTTATATCCTATTTTATTATATCTTTGCCCGTAGGGTACCTTTGCGGTTTCGTTTTCGGTTGGGGGCTGACGGGAGTCTGGATGGCTTTCCCGTTCGGACTGACCAGTGCGGGAGTGATGCTGTGGTTGAGGTTCCGTAAACAGACCAGGGAAAGGATTTGATAGTATGAATAATGTCTCCAAAGTAAAGATTGCCGTAGGCTACACTTTGTTGCTGGCGGTATTGTTTTTTTCCTTGTTTTTCGTACACCGGGAAATGGAGAACCTTATTCTTACTGATGACCGCGATGTACAATGGACAGACAGCGTGCTTGCTTTGATACGCGAGAAGGATACCAATACGATAAAAATGCTGCGCACGCTGAGTGAGGCGAATGACAGCATGGTATCCACCAGTGACATTGAGCAGATAATTGCCCAGCAGGACTCGGTAGTGACCCAGCAGCGTGTGCAGCACCGTATCATTACACATCGGGATACCGTCGTGACACGCCCTCGGAAGAAGGGGTTTTTCCGTCGTTTGGGTGAAGTGTTTGTCCCCCCAAAGAAAGATACGGCTATCCAGGTAAAGACCTCCCTTGAATTTGCAACGGATACGGTGATTGAACCCTATAATCCGGCCGATTCTTTGCATGAGAAACTGCGTGCCGTGGCCCAGCAGAAAAAAGCTGTAAACACTGTTATACAGCGACGTAAACGCTATCTGCAACGCTTGGACCATATGCTGACCGCTCGTATTGACAGCTTGCTGAAAGATTACGAGACGGAAACTCTGCTGCGTGCACGGACGGAAGCCGAGTATCAACAAGCGGTCCGACGCCGTTCGGCCAAGATTATCAGTGGCATTGCCGTAGGTGCGGTGTTGCTTTCCGCTTTTTTTCTTATTATCATCGGCCGCGACATAACCCGAAGCAACCGTTACCGTCGTGAGTTGGAAGAGGCCCGTCGTCGTGCCGAGGATTTACTCGCTGTCCGTGAAAAACTGATGCTTGCCATTACCCATGATTTCAAAGCCCCGCTCGGTTCTATTATGGGCTATGCCGACTTGCTTTCCCGTCTGACGGTGGATGAGCGTCAGCGGTTCTATCTGGACAATATGAAAACCTCATCGGAACATCTGCTGAAGCTGGTCGTTGATTTGCTCGACTTCCATCGTCTTGATTTGAACAAGGCCGAAATCAACCGGGTCACCTTTCATCCTTCCCGCCTGCTTGAAGAGATACACGTCAGTTTTGAACCACTTACGGCTGCCAAAGGACTGGCGCTTCATTGCGACATTGCCCCGGAGCTGGGCGGTACCTATATTTGCGACCCCTTGCGTCTGCGCCAGATTATCAACAATTTGCTGTCCAATGCCGTGAAGTTTACGGACCAAGGCAGTGTTACCATGACTGCCCGTTACGAGGACCGTCGACTGGTAGTTGCCATTGCTGATACCGGTAAAGGTATGGAACCTGCCGACCGGGAACGTATCTTCCAGGAGTTTACCCGCTTACCGGGTGCTCAGGGTAAAGAGGGGTTTGGACTTGGACTTTCCATTGTCCGTATGCTGGTACAGTTGCTTGAAGGCACGATTGATGTAGACAGTGTGCCAGGCAAGGGAAGCACTTTCACCATATATATTCCTATCTATCCCGTAAGGAGTGAAGGACGGAGAATGAAGGATGAAGAATCGGGATGTGCTGCCACGCCGAATGGCAATTCTTCATTCCCCGTTCCTCATTCTTCACTGAAGAATGTCCTCCTTATCGATGATGACCGTATTCAGCTTACCCTTACTGCCGCCATGCTTCAGCAGAGTGGTATAAATTCTGTCTCTTGTTTACAACTGGATGAACTGCTGGATGCCTTGCGCACTGCAACCTTTGATGTTCTGCTTACTGATGTGCAGATGCCTGCTATTAATGGTTTTGATTTACTGAAACTGCTTCGTGCTTCGAACATACCGCAGGCACAGTCTGTTCCGGTGATTGCTGTCACTGCCCGCAGTGACATGCAGCGTGAGGAATTTACGGTGCATGGATTTGCCGGATGCCTGCATAAGCCGTTTACCGTCAGTGAATTGCTACATGAATTGAATATGGAGGACAAAGGGATGGAGGTTATGGAAGTTTCGGAAACTTCGGCTTGCCCGGGGTATAAATTCTCTTCGCTCACTGCTTTTTCGGTCGATGACCCCGAGGCGGCAAAGTCCATTCTGGAAAGTTTTGTGGCTGAAACCCGCCTCAATGCGGAGCGTTTGCAGAAGGCTGTGGAGAATGAGGATGTGGACGAGATGGCTGCTGTCTCCCACAAAATGATTCCCCTCTTTACTTTAATTGGAGCAGCGGAACTGGTTGCATTGCTGAAACTGTTGGAAACTTCTCATGGAGTGCCTTTTACCGGAGAGTTGAAAGAACACGCCCTTGCCGCCCTCGTTTTGATAGAGGATGTCATTACTCAGGCAACAGCTTTTCCGTAATGGGGGAACAGAGAAGAATACGTGATTTTTTTCTGTCGGGAACCAAATGTCGAAAGAAATTGTTTACTTTGTAGGACTTTTAAATACGATGAAAGATTGACGTTCCGATGAGAAGAAAATGGTTGAGAACAGCACTGTGGGTGTTGCTTACTCCTATTATACTGTTTATAATATTGATGATATTGCTTTATGTGCCTCCCGTACAGAATTTGATACGGAAGCAGGCTACGGCAATTGCATCAGGTGCTACGGGTATGGACATATCCGTGGAGCGGATTGACCTTCGCTTTCCTTTGAATTTGTTGGTCCGCGGTGTATTGGTGGTACAGCCTGCCGACAGTGCTGTTGATGTGCAGCATCCCGATACCTTGCTGAATCTTGGAAGTTTGAACGTACGGGTACAGGCATGGCCTTTACTCAAAGGGAAAGTGGAGGTGGATGACATTACCTTGAAACAAGTTGCTGTCAACTCCTCCAATTTAATGGAAGGTATGTGCATCAAAGGAGTACTGGGGCATTTCTTTTTCGAAAGCCATGGCATAGACCTTACAAAAGAAGATGCCATCCTCAATAATATAGAATTGAGCGATACCCATGTGCAGGTGATGCTTGCAGATACCACTGAGACTCCCAAGGACACTACTGACACTGCGTTAAACTGGAAAGTCACACTCCATACTCTGAAGTTGAAGAACGTCTCGGTCGATTTACAGATGCCATTGGACTCCATGGGGCTGAAAGCCCATATAGGAGATGCTGAGATTGCGGACGCTGCTGCCGACCTGAAACACCAGTTCTATGGCTGGAGAAAATTCCTGCTGACTGGAACTTCTGTCAATTATGATACCGGTGGCCCGGGGAGTGCGATAGGCTTCGACCCCTCGCACATTGCTCTTCGCGACATTCGCCTGGGCATTGATTCTGTGATGTACTACGGCAGAGATATGAATGCCGTTATCCGGGAATTTTCCATGTATGAGCGTTCCGGTTTGAGTGTAACTTCCCTGACCGGGCGGTTGTTTGCCGATTCTACCGTTATCCGTATCCCTTCTTTGAAGTTGCTGACACCTCATAGTGAGATGAACCTTACGGCACAGACTTACTGGGAACTGATAAATATACCTACCACCGGCCGTCTGACAGCCCGTTTCAATGCCCGTATCGGCAAACAGGATGTACTGCTTTTTGCCGGTGGCTTGCCGGAAGCTTTCAAGGAAGCCTATCCGTTCCGTCCGTTGGTGATTCATGCCGGTACGGAAGGAAACCTGAAGCAGATGCAGATTTCCCGTTTTACGGCTGAGCTGCCCGGAGCCTTTTCGTTGAGTGGGGGAGGAGAATTCTGGAGCTTGACCGACAGTGTGAAACGTAATGGAAGCATGGACTTCGAAATGCATACGCAGAACTTGAACTTCCTGACCGGACTAGCTGACATTGCTCCCGATGGCTCCATCATTGTGCCGGACAGTATGCACCTTGCGGCACGTCTCGGTATGGAGGGGGCGCAGTGCACTGCCGCCCTGAAACTGAAGGAGAAGGAAGGCGCCTTGAATTTGGACGCCGCCTATAATCTTGCTACGGAAGCCTACCATGCCGACCTTGCCATCAACAACTTGCAGGTGCATCACTTCCTGCCCAAGGACTCTATCTATACTCTTACGGCAAAGATGTCCGCTAAGGGGCAAGGGGTGGATGTGGCATCACGAAAAACTGTGGCCGCTTTGAATGCCTCCTTGGAAAAACTACAGTATGGCCATTGGGACATTTCCGGTGTAGATGTGCATGCCGGACTCAAGTCATCCGTTGCTACCGTCCGTCTTGCCAGCGATAATGTCCTTCTCAAGATGCAGGGAAATGCGGATATGCGTCTTGACCGCAGCTATCTGGATGGCGCTTTGGATTTAAATGTGGAAGAGGTGAATCTGCATAAGCTGGGTTTGGTGCCCCGACCATTGAAACACCCGTTTGCCTTTACAATGGGAGCGGAGGCACGTCATGATTCTCTCAAGTTGAGGCTTGATGCCGGTGACTTGAATCTGCGTTTCCGCGCTCACAGCACGTTGAAGAAGTTGATGGAACAGTCGGATAAATTTGTCTCTATCCTGACAAAGCAGATTGATGAACGGCGTTTGGACCATGCCGCTTTGCGCCAAGTCCTTCCTTCAGCGGGCATGCATCTGGAAGCCGGTAACCAGAATCCCGTCAGCTATTTCCTGGCTGCAAAGGGTATTTCCTATAATGATTTCAAACTGAGCTTCGGATTTACTCCGCAAGTCGGCATCAATGGACGTACAGCTGTTCACGGATTGCGCATGGACTCCTTGCAGCTCGATACGATATTTTTTACAGTAAAGCAGGATACTGCCCGCATGAAGTTGCAAGGTGGTGTCATAAACGGTCCCAAGAACCCGCAGTTTGTGTTCCGTAGCACACTGACGGGTGAAGTCCGTAATGAAGATGCGGAACTGACTGTGGATTATGTGAATGGAAAAGGGCAGACCGGTGTTCTATTCGGTATTAATGCCCGTCCGTTGACCGAAGGACACGGTCGCGGTAATGGTGTGCTGCTGAACCTTATTCCTGCCGAGCCGATTATCGCTTTCCGTAAATTCCACTTTGCGGACAATAGTAACTGGATTTATCTGCATAAGAATATGCGCGTCTATGCCAATATTGATATGGACAGCGACGATGGTCTGTGTTTCCGTATGCAATCCGACAAGAATGATACCCTTTCCTTGCAGAATATAAACGTAGAACTGAGCCGATTGCGCTTGGATGAACTTACGGAGGTACTTCCTTATATGCCCCGGCTTACTGGATTGTTCTCCGCCGAAGCAAATTATATACAGACTGCCACTTCCCTGCAGGTGTCCGCCGAAGCCAATGTAGAGAAACTGACCTACGAACGCCAACCGGTTGGAGACATCGGCCTGGGGGCTACCTGGTTGCCGGGCGACAAGAATACGCACTATCTGAATACCTATTTTACATATGATAATGAAGAAGTGATGACCGCCGACGGTATCTTGACGCAGAAGAACGGAAAGGATACCCTGGAAGTGTCCACCCGTTTCGAGCATTTTCCATTGAAGATGGCCAATGCATTCATCCCTGACCAAACGGTGGCCTTTACCGTAGATATTGATGGAGTGCTTTATATTTATGGTTCGCTGGACAAGCCTCAAATGCATGGTGATATTGTTTTGGACAGTGTGTCTGTCTATGCACGCCAGGCGGGAGCACGTTACTGGTTCGACAACCGTCCGGTACAGATAAAGGACAATCAGTTGATATTTGATAAGTTTGCCATTTATACCACCAGCAAGAATCCGTTTACGATTGACGGTAAGGTTGATTTCCGGAATATGGAGCGTCCTACTGCCAACCTCAATCTGCTGGCAGAGAACTATACGTTGCTGGATGCACCGCGTACCCGCGAAAGTCTGGTGTATGGAAAGGTGTTCGTCGACTTGCATGCCACGGTGAAGGGGCCGCTTGACGGGCTCACGATGCGTGGAAACATGAATTTGCTGGGCAATACCAACGTAACCTACGTGTTGACCGATTCCCCTTTAACGGTGGAAGACCGTCTCAGTGGGCTGGTTACCTTTACCTCGTTCACCGATACGACGTCGGTAAAAGCAGATGAGGTTCCTGCCATGTCTTTGGGAGGATTGGAAATGTATATGTCCGTCCATATTGACGATGCTGTCCGTCTTCGTGCCGACTTGAGTCCCGACCGCAGCAAATACATCGAACTGGAAGGTGGCGGTGATTTGAATATGCAGTATACTCCCCAAGGGGATATGAGCCTTACCGGACGCTATACCCTTTCGGGTGGCGTCATGAAATATTCGCTGCCTATCATCCCGTTGAAGGAGTTCCAGTTCAATCCCGGCAGTTATGTGGATTGGCGGGGGAATATTATGAATCCTACGCTGAGTCTGAAGGCTACGGAACGTATGCGTGCTTCTGTGGCCGATGGTGACGGGGACGGTTCGCGCATGGTGAACTTCGATGTTTCCATTTCCATCAAGAACAGGCTTGACGTTCCCGATTTGATATTCGATATTTCGGCGCCCGAAGATGCCGCAGTAGAGAATGAGCTGCAGGCAATGGGTGCAGAAGAGCGTAGCAAGCAGGCCATTGCCATGCTTGCCACGGGTATTTACCTGAACAGTGGTGCCAAAGGAGGAGGTTTGTCAATGGGAGCCGCCTTGAACTCAGTGCTTCAGAGCCAGATAAACTCCTTGGCGGGAGGTATAAAAGGGGCCAATATCAGTGTAGGTGTGGAAGACCGTACCTCTGCTGAAACGGGTGACACGCAGAAAGACTTCAGTTTTCGTTATTCCCAGCGTTTCTTCAACGACCGCGTACAGATAGTCATCGGTGGAAAAGTGTCCACCGGGGCCAATGCCACGAACGATGCGGAATCATTCATTGACAATATATCGCTGGAATACCGTCTTGATGCGTCGGGTACTCGATATGTCCGTGTATTCCATAATAAAAACTACGAAAGCATACTCGACGGTGAGATAACCGAAACGGGTGTCGGCCTTGTGCTGCGCCGGAAGATGGACCGATTGAGTGAACTCTTCATCTTCAGGAAGAAAAAGATAAAACCGGAGGCTGAAAATAGCGATATGAAAAAGTAGGAATGTGATATGAAACGACTGATATTATATATTGCAGGATTGATATTTCTGGCAGGTTGCTCCACCACGAAGCACTTGCCCGAGGGGGAGATACTCTATACCGGCCAAAAGCCGATGATTGTATTGAACCGCAGTGAAACGTCTGTTGGTGAGATTGCTATGGAAGAGGTGGAAGCCGCCCTTGCTACGGCACCGAACAATTCGTTGCTGGGAAGCTCTACTATCCGCTATCCCTTTCCTTTCGGACTGTGGATTTACAATGGTTTCCAGAAGTATGAGAAGGGATTCGGAAAGTGGATATTCAATAAATTTGCCGCCACTCCGGTGCTTATGTCTACGGTGAATCCCGATATACGCCAGAAGGCGGCGGTTAACTTGCTGCGCGATTATGGCTATTTCAACGGAAGCGTCAGCTACAAGACATTTATCGACCCGAAGGACTCGCTGAAGGCAAAGTTGCAATATACGGTGAACATGCGTAACCCCTACTTTATAGATACGGTATATTATCGTGGTTTCAGCGAGCGTACCACTCGCATTATGGAGCTGGGACGCCGACGTTCCCTTATCAGTTCGGGAGAACAATTCAATGTGGCTGATTTGGATGGGGAGCGTACCCGTATCAGTACCCTGCTGCGTAATGTGGGCTGTTATTATTTCCGTCCCGACTACCTGACCTATCAGGCCGATACCATGATGGTTCCCAATGGGCATGTCCAGATGCGCTTGATTCCCGTTCCCGGTATGCCAAAGGTAGCCGAGAAGCAGTTCCGTGTGGGGCGTAAATCCGTCTATCTTCTTGGAAAGCAGGGGCAGGAACCCAATGACAGCATGGATTACAAAGGCTTGACCATACATTACTACAACAAACCTCCGGTACGTCCCAACATGCTTTACCGTTGGTTGAACTATCAAGTTTATCGGCGGAAACGTCAGATACAGGACAGCGCAGGTATTGCCCGCCAGCGTTCTATGCAGAGTTTGTATAGTTTGTACCGTCAGACCCGTATTCAGGAGCGTCTGGCAAGCGTCGGTATTTTCCGTTATGCGGAGATGCAGTATATACCGCGTGATACGGCGTTTGTGTCTGATACATTGGATGTGAGGGTCATTGCCGCGCTCGATAAACCCTACGATGCGGAGTTGGATTTTAATGTCACCATGAAGAGCAATAACCAGACGGGACCGGGTGCCGCTTTTACGGTGACGAAGAACAATGTCTTCGGTGGCGGTGAAAGCTGGAATGTGAAGTTGAACGGTTCGTACGAATGGCAGACGGGCAAGGCAAGTTCTTCCTTGATGAACAGTTATGAACTGGGTATCTCCCCTTCGCTTATCTTTCCGCGCGTGGTGTTTCCTAGGATGGGCGACCGTGAGTATGACTTCCCGGCTACAACGACTTTCCGTTTATATGCCGACCAGATGAACCGTGCCAAGTATTATAAGCTGTTGGCTTTTGGCGGTAATGTCACTTATGACTTCCAGCCCAAATCGACTTCCAGGCACAGTATAACTCCTTTCCGGTTGACATTCAATGTACTGCGCAATCCTACTGCCGCTTTCGATACGTTGCGTGCCGAGAATCCGGCACTCTACGTTAGTTTGCGCGACCAGTTCATTCCTGCCATGGAGTACACCTATACTTATGACAACGCTTCCGTGCGCGGCAAGCGTAACCCCATCTGGTGGCAGACCACCGTTGCGTCGGCCGGTAACCTGACTTCTGCCGTCTACCGTATTTTCGGCAAGCCGTTCAGTGAGGAAGGAAAGAAGCTTTTCGGGGTACCTTTTGCACAGTTCCTGAAGCTGAACTCGGAATTCAGGTACCATTACCGGATAGACAAGAATCAGATGATAGCCTCGCGTATTGCCGGAGGGGTGATATGGTCGTATGGCAACGCTACGACTGCACCTTATACGGAACAGTTCTATATCGGCGGTGCCAACAGTGTGCGCGCCTTTTCTGCACGCAGTATAGGTCCGGGCGGCTATCCTCCCGAGACGGATAGGAAATATACCTATATCAACCACGTGGGTGATATTCGCATAGAAGCCAATATCGAGTATCGCTTCCGTATGATTGCCGACTTGCATGGAGCGGTGTTTCTGGATGCCGGCAATGTATGGCTGATGCGTAAGGACGAAAATCGCCCGAACGGTGAGTTCACCTTGAAGAATTTCCCGAAACAGATTGCTTTGGGTACGGGATTCGGCTTACGCTATGACCTGGACTTCCTTGTTTTCCGTCTGGATTTGGGTATCGGGCTTCACGACCCGTATGATACCGGAAAGTCGGGATATTACAATATTCCTAAGTTCAAGGATAGTATGGCACTGCATTTTGCCATCGGTTATCCGTTCTAAATGTACGTTTTTGAACGGATAGTGGTAAAGAATGAACTAAAACTCCCTTTTGTCAGACATAAATTTTTGTACATTTGCAACCGTTATCAACTATGATACACTAACCTTTTTAAATAATAACTAATATGAAACCAACTTTATTCTTATTGGCAGCCGGTATGGGCAGCCGTTATGGTGGCTTGAAACAATTGGACGGATTGGGACCGAATGGCGAAACTATCATGGATTATTCTATTTACGATGCCATCAATGCCGGTTTTGGCAAGCTCGTTTTCGTAATCCGTAAAGATTTTGAACAGGACTTCCGCGACAAGATTATTTCCAAATACGAAGGCCATATTCCCTGCGAACTGGTATTCCAGTCCATAGATGACCTTCCTGAAGGCTTCACCTGCCCCGAAGGCCGTACCAAACCTTGGGGAACCAACCATGCTGTAATGATGGGTGCCGATGTAATAAAGGAACCGTTTGCTGTTATCAACTGCGACGATTTCTACGGTCGTGATTCCTTCCAGGTAATGGGTAAATTTCTTGCAGCCCTTCCCGAAGGCTCCAAAAACGTATATTCCATGGTAGGCTTCCGCATCGGCAACACGTTGAGCGAAAGCGGTACCGTATCCCGTGGATTGTGCGGAACGGATGCGAACAACCTGCTGACTTCCGTAGTGGAACGCACCAAGATTCAGCGCATGGACGGTGAGGTGAAATACATCGATGATAACGGTGAATGGACTGCCACTCCCGAGACGACTCCGGTCAGCATGAACTTCTGGGGTTTCACTCCCGATTACTTTGCTTACAGTGCAGAGTTTTTCAAGAGTTTCTTGAGCGACCCGAAGAACATGGAGAACCTGAAGAGCGAATTCTTCATCCCGCTGATGGTGGATAAGCTGATTAACGATGGCACTGCTACCTGCGAAGTGCTCGACACAACCAGCAAGTGGTTCGGTGTGACTTATCCCGAAGACCGTCAGAGTGTAGTCGACAAGATTCAGGCTTTGGTGGATGCAGGCGAGTATCCTGCAAAGCTGTTCTGAGTTTGTTAACCAAAGGCAGATACCCGTTGGGGCTCATTCTCTGATTATAATCGGACAATAGATTCGCATGCCTCCGCTACTGCCGGATGGTGGGTGACGAAGATACATGTTTTGCCTGCGCAGTCTCTGCGCAGGTTTTTTATTAACAGCCGTTCCGTGTCGGGGTCGAGGGCAGAAGTGGCTTCATCTAAAAGAAGAATGTTTCCGGGGCGTAGCAGAGCGCGGGCAATGGCGATGCGTTGGGCTTGTCCTTCACTGAGTCCGCCACCTCGTTCGCTGAGTGGGGAGTCTACGCCGTCGGGAAGGTGGAAGACGAAGTCGGCGGTGGCGGTTTGCAGGGCTTGATATATGGCTTCTTCAGAAGCTTGTGGGTTTCCCATCAGCAGGTTGTCACGGATAGTTCCGCTGAAAAGGGTATTGCCTTGCGGGACATATACGAAGTTCTTGCGGGTTTGCGGAGAGACGGTATGACTGGTTTCAAGTGGATGTTTGGCGGGTATCAAGAGTATCTGTCCCTCTTGTGGCGTTGCCAGTGCCAACAATAGCCGGATGAGCGTTGTCTTTCCTTTTCCTGTTTCTCCGACTACAGCTATGCAGCTACCGGCGGGGAAACGGCAGGAGAAGCGGCTGAATACCGGACGGTCATCGGGAGTGTAGCCAAAAGTCACGTCTTTCAGTTCCAGTTCCGGGGTAGAGGCGAGGAATATGCTGTCACCGTCCGCTTCTGCCGGCAGTCTTTCCAATTCCAATAGCCGGTCTATGGCGGTAAGGGCATTGACTACGGAAGGTATCAGGCGTGAGAGGTCGAGCACGGGACGCTGGACTTTTCCTACCAATTGCAAAAAGGCGGTCATCGTTCCGAAGGTGATACAGCCTGCGCTGAGGTGAACGGCTCCCCAAAGAAAAGCCGTGAGGTATCCGCCGGAAAAGGCAAGGGCCACTAACATGTGGGCGGAAAGCGAGAAACGGGTACGTCCCATGACTTGGCTGTGGAGCATGTCTTGCAAGTCATCGAGTTTGTCCAGATGCCGTTCGCCTTGTTCCAATGTTTTAATCACTATGCGATGTTGCAGGCTCTCTTGTATGACGGACTGGATGCGACCGTCACTGTTCCGAATATCATGTGTATAGCGTTTCATTCGTCGCATATAGAAACGGCTGCCTAATAGAAAGACGGGCAGGATGGCAACAATCAGCCATGGCAGTGAAGGGTCTAAAAAGTAGAAGAATAGAAAGGCTGCCAGCAGTTGTATACTCGTGACGATGAATGCCGGGACAGAAGAGGTGAGCAATGTGACGATGTCGGCGGTGTCTTGTTCTACCCGGTTCACTACGTCTCCGGTATGGAAACGCTCCAATTCGTTCCAGCGGCTTTGCAGTAAGCGCGAGAAGAGGCGGTGGCGAAGGGCGTTGCCCGTCTCTATCTGCATACGGGTACTTATCCAAGTGTCAGCAGCTCCGCACAGTAATTGGGCAGTCAGCAGGACAACGGTGAGAACGGCGACATGCGTCAGGTTGTCGTCTGTTATTCCGGTAGCGGTGTCTATCACCCGTTTGGTTGCATAGATAAAGGCTAGGGCAAAGGCCACGCCCAGAATGCCGGTGAGGCAACTTAGCAGGATACGTCCGCGTTGTTCGGCAGATACCTCTCGAATATACCTAAGTTTTTCACGTCTGTCCTTTTTCACTTTTTTGTCCTTCTGTTGCTTTTTCATTCCTTTTATTTTCCGGGTTCTTTTATTTCTTTGTCCTTGCTTTCTTGTCTTTTACTCCTTTTAATCGGTTTATTTGTATAGCTATCGTTCCCCCTATCAGAGTCACGGGATACCAGAGTGCTTCGTACGGTGCAAATTGACGCAGTTCGTTGCAGCGTCGGGTGGCGCGGCAGAAGGTGTACCACTTTCCTGCCCAATATCCTTTGGGGCGTGGCTTGATGCGGTTATCATGTTGCCCGAAGTTACCGGTAGACAGGATGTCTTCCAATAATTGTTCTCCTATCTGCTTGGTGCCTTCCAAGGGGAAAGGAAGCCGGTTGGCGGGCAATCCCAGTCGGGTGACGGCAATGTAGCCGAATGCTTGTGCGGCATGCAATAGTCCGAGGTCCTGCAACTGGCGAAGCAGGGTGGTGGCATCTATTTCTTTGTGGCGATTGGCAAGCAGACAAGTCCAGTCGCATAGCTGGCGCAGGCCGATTCCGCTGTTCAGGAAATGTACAAAGGCATGTAGGAAGATATAAAGTGCATTGAAGGTGGCCGGAGGTATGGCGATACTGACGGCCTTCGAGTCCTCTTTCCCGGTTTCGGAGAATAGGGCATAGTCTGTTTCCTGCGGATACCATTTTCTGATAATCTGCTGAAAGTGCCGGTTGGCAAGCGGACTGTTCAGCCGGAGGATGATGCGGTGGTTCTCGATGTGTACTCCTTTCAAACTGTAGCTGGCATGCTTGTCGGACGCTTCTCCCTCGACTATGGCGCCTTGTTGCAGCAGGAGGCGGTTGGCTATGGGTTGTCCTTGTTTTCCTAAATAGATGTCGATGTCTCCGCATTGCCGGTGCAAGGGAGTGCGGTAGTTGGTGCCGATGCCTTGCCCTTTCAGCAGTACGGGATGCAGCCCGGCTTCCCGGTAAAGGGTATTGAGTTCGGGCAGAAGCTGGTTGAGGCGTTTGTTGGCTTGTTCTATCTGTGCAGTCCGGGCAGCCCATTTCAGATAGAGGGCGCGTGGAGGGCGCAGTTCGGCCGGTAGACTGCTTATGCCGTCAAAAGTCAGTGCAAGCAGGGCTTGTGAGTTTGCCATGCGGTACACGGTTTCCCAGTCGTCCGGCGAGACCGACCGGAAGAGTTGTCGGTCTGCCGGAGTGCCCCACAGGCCGGAGCGTACCAATGAAAAGAAAGCGTGTTGCATATCCGTCCTTATTCTATGATTCCTTCGCGGTCAAGGGAGTCGATAAACTTCTGCGCATCGCGACGGGCCGATTCGTTATCTACATCATAGCGGCTGGTCAGGGCTTCTGTCACGCTGTCTGTATCGAACTCTTTGTTTTCTATCTCTTGCCAAAGCATGGCGGAAGTTTTGTTCAGGCTGATGACTTTGCTGAAGTCCACGTTCGACGAGCCGTCTTGCATGATGATGTAGTCATCGCCTATCCGGTGCAGGATAAATCCTTGTTTGATTTTCATGGTTATTTTGTTTTATATTCTTCTGAACAGGGCGAGCAGCCAGCGGCGAGCAGGGTTTAGCTTCATCCACCAGTAGGAGTAGAGCTTCCAGACTTTGCCGTCGGCGGTGTACCGTTTGTCTTTTCGCATGGCTTCGGTCATGACGCCCATTACCCGTCCGATGTCGGTTTCTTCGGTCTGGGCGAGGTTGCCGTCGCCTTGCAGGATGAGTATATTTCCGTTCCGACGGATGATGCGGTGAAAGACGATGCGTTCCGTCAGGTCGCGTGCTAGTACGGCGACGCCCGGTTGCAGCTGTTCTGTGGTGAAATCGCCCAGTGTCACCCGGTCACGGCGGTCCACTAAGAAAGGATTCATGCTGTTGCCCCGCACGGTGATGGTTACTGTATGCCCCTCTTTGATGAGACGCGCCACTTCGGGAAGCAATATCTCGTTGGGAATGCTTTTCTTCATCGGCTGTTCAGTTCATCATTCATAACTTATCCTTCTACCGTCTTTCTGCAAAGCTCCGTCGCTTCACGGTCGGGCAGGCATTTCAGATGATAGACGGGTGCCAGCGTGGCAAGTTCCGTCACAGTGGTGACAATGGCGTTATAGATTTCCTTGTTCTGCTTCAGGCAAGAGCAGGAGGGGAGGAGGGTGGCGAAAGCATGTGCTGCTCTCTCTTGCTCTATTTCATTCTGCGGTGCTTGTTCCAAGCGGACGAAGGCACCTACGGTCATGGATTCTTTCCGATAGCATGGTGTCTTTCCGCTCCATGGAGAACCGAAAAAAGTGGCTTGCTTGCCGAGGCTGTCCACATGTACTACCGGATTGTCATCGTTCAGTAGATGGCAGTCCGAGAACTGTTGCAGCCAGAGCCCGGTGTGCGTACTTTTGCCCGTGCCGCTTTTCCCTAAGAAGAGGTAGCCTTTGCCTGTTTCAGTAGCGACAACCGAGGCATGCATCAGCAGTGTATGGTGGCGGGCGGCATTGAAGGCATAGAGCATCATCAAGAAGTTGTTCAGTACGAAGTTCGTTTCGTTTTTCGGAGCCGGTGTTTCTGTCCTGCAGGCCGGTAGGTGGATGAAGCATTGCCTGAAGTTATCGTTGCACTCCATCCAATAGTTTTTCCCGCTTTTCCGTGGGGTGATGGATACAAGGTGTGAGCTGTGGGGCAAAGGGCGAATGATGCAATCGGCATCTTCCCAGTTGAAACATATATCATCGGGAGTTTTCGCTATGGTTCGTTTTGTCGCTGTTTCGTCATCGTCTATCTCTGTTTCAAAGATTACTTTTTGCGTCGTGTCTATTGTCGTGATGAACGGAATCAGTGAAGGCAACGCCTTGAATATATTGAAGTCGGAAGGTTTCACCATGCGGAAGGTGTGCGGTCCTACTTGATAATCCAATATCTGTATTCTCATATGTTTTGATTGTTAGTTGTTATTCATGATACTTTGGGCTACTCAGAAAAATAATGAATGTTTGTGTGAATGAGGAAGATTTGAGAGATTTTTCAACTGTCTTGTTGTCATTTTTTAGACGCGGAGGACGCAGATTTATAAAAGAAAATCCGCTGTCCGCCGCATCTAAAAGATAGTAATAAGGCGATTCCGATACCTCTTCGTTTGGTCTGCGAGGATATATTGCTTCCTTTCTTAGAATTTGGCTTATCGGTTCTCCTGACTTGTTGGGCCAACAATATATTCTTTCCTCCCATCGTTGACTTTGTGGGCTGCTGTATATACACTGCCGTCACGGGTAACCTCGTAACCTGTTACCAAATAGGATTCATTGTCGTCCATATTCGGATTTGCCGGGTTGAAATTGATGAACGTTCCACCGGACACCTGGATGCTGGCAGTGTTCTTGTCTGTATTCTTTAAGTTCAGTACCCAGTATCTGCCATCCGTGTCGTTGTTGGGTGTACCATATTTGCCGGATTCAAATGTTCCTCCATAGATATTGATTTTCCCATTCTCTCTTGCATAAATCAGGTCTATCTGGGTGTTCAGTTTCTGGGTGTTATAGTAAGAACCGCCATGAATATTTACTGTCCCGTGTCCTCGGGCTTCAATTACCATGCGATAACCATCGTCTTTCGCTGTAGCAGATGCATCGCACTTCACATTGCCGTTGCCTGAAATGTTTAGTGTTCCGTTCTGTACAGTAAAGATTTGTGTGAAAGGAGTGGCATCAGCTGTTTCTGAGGAATTGATGATGTCGTGGCCATTCAGGTTTAAGTTTGCCGTTGCGTTTGCAGCATTCAATATGTAGCCTGTGGCAAGCTCCGTCTTGGCGATGTTGATATTTGAGAGAAGTTTTATATCAACAGTTGCGTTGGTTGCCATGTACTTCAGTACGCTTGGGTCGGAGAATGTACCTCCGGAAACAGAGATGATACTTTTGGCATTTTCGGTTCCCACGGATGCATCTACCTTTAAGTCACCGTTGAAAGTACCGCCTGTGATATTCAGCTTCATAGGTTCGGTATTTCCTGCACTCTTGGAAATTTCCACTTTTCCATTGATGACGCTCGTACCGCTTACCGTAACCGTGACTCCAGCAGTGTACTTTGCATAGCCGCATACGTCGAATGCAAATTGATTCGCATTGCTTCCTGCGTTGATAGTGGTATTGTTGATGCTTATATTGCCACAATTGTTGCTTACTACGTATTGGGCATTTGTGTCTTCTACTGTCATATTATCTAATGTCAGGTTGCAGTAGTTCTGAATCATGATTTTGTTGTTGTCACTCTTCAGCGTTCCGTTCTTGAAAGTAACGTTTGAACCTTCGAGTAATTGACAGCTGTTCGTTTCGGTGCCGGTGGAACCTACGGTCGGGTCAGCAAGTGTAAGGATCTTGCCGCCTAAGTCCATCGTCAAGGTTTGTCCGCTTGTGGTCTTGAATCCCGGGCAGGTCTTGTCGGCGGTCAACTTTATGTTCACATTTGCATTTGTCTTCATGTACTTCAGCGCGCTTGGGTCGGAGAATGTACCGCCGGTAACGTTGATGACCGGTGTATAAGTGGTGCCTTCTGTGATGAGTGACTTTGCTTCGGCAATCAGTGTACCGCCTTTGATGTTTACTGTGGCAATGCCATATGCTCCACTTACGTTGATGGCGGCGCAGTCCAGTCCTCCGGTACCGTCGCCCCAGTTGCCGGTGCTGCCTGTGCCTTTACTGGTAATCAAGGCTGTGCCTTCCACGTTCAGAGTGCCTCGTTGGATGCATACACCTCCTGCGGCACCATAAACCTTGCCGCCACTGATGGTCGTTGTGCCGGATTGGGGCAGATAGACTGCATAGTCAGCAGTAGAAATGAGTTCTCCGTCTGTGATGTTGATGATGGAGTTCTGCGTCTTGTAATTGCCGTTGCCTGCCACTGCAAACCATCCGGCTTCTATCTTGCCGCCTGTCATGGTGAAGTCTCCACCGTCCGTCACTCCGACGCCATATTGGCCGTTACTGTTCGGAGTCTTTCTGACTGCACTGATGTTGCCGCTTTCCATGGTCATGGAGGCATCTTCACCGGCTATTTCAATCAGACTGCCATTATAAGAAGCCGCTGTATAATCCTGGCTGGCAACTATCTTGCCTTTCTTCTCGGTAGAGCTGTCCTTCAGTGTCATCTTGCCCAAGACGATGATTTTGCCTGTTGCGCTGTTGTCGGCAGTCAGTGTATATCCGTTCAAGTCAAGAACCACGGACTTTCCGGCGGGTACACTGACGCTTTGCCCTGTGATGTCGGCATCGGCGGACAATTTAAAATCTTCGCCGTTGGCGAAAGCGGCCTTTAGGACTGCCACGTCGGATTGAACTACAAATTTGCTGTCGATTGTTGCCGGAAGTGATGCTTCGGTTCCTTTTATTATATAGATTGTGGTATCGCCGGCATCGTGTACCAATTGTTCTACCTTTCCATATATCTTCAAGTTACCGCCTTTTACGGTCAGCTTCTTTACGGTGACGCCTGCATTGATAATCAATGTCTGCTGGGCGGTAGTGGCAGTCACTTCATTGTAAGTGGCTTTATTGCCTACTGCTGCCAATGTAACGGTGGTGCTTGGCATGGTGATGGCTACAGAAGGAGCTTCTTGCTCTGCATTGGTTTCCGGCACAGCCAAGGATACACTGTTGGTGGCAGTGGCGGCGGGAGCACCTATGCTGGTATTGGTCTTGTCGGTCAGCGTCAACGGAGCGGCAGTACTGGTCGTTGGGGCTGTATTGAACGCCAGGTTGATGTCCGAGTTCTGTAAAACCGGGATGGCGATGCCGTCGTTGCTGCCGGAAGTGGTATTGAAGCTGCCGCTGACTGCAATGTCGGTTACGGTTGCTGCTGTCGGTGCTTCTTGTGGGAGATTTTTTGAATCAGCTAAAGCTGTACTAAGCGCACTGGGGGTTGTAGCCTCTACCACAACGCAATCCAAAGGAGGTACTACCAATATGTCTCTTCTGCCTAGGATTTTGTCATTAAGCGTCTTGGTAAAATATACCTTGTCGCTTCCATTCGTCAGTTGGGCAGTGATGGAACTATAAGTACCTGTGGGCAAAGGAATGTAGAAGTTGCGAGACTTTATATCAGCTGAGGCTGTGAAGGAGGCGGTGATTTCCTTGCTTTCATCGCTCGTTACTGCCAGTATCGGGTCTGCTGCGGTTAAGTCTACCGTACAAGTACCTGCAATGTTATTGGAGGCAATAATCTTGAAAGTAGTGGCCTCTGCCGGAATCTTGTTGACGGTCAGTTTTATCATGGCTGCCATGTGCTTGAAGGACAGAGCGCTCAGATTGTCGGGATTTGTCACCTTGGCATACATCGGGCCATTGCTGCTGCCGTTATAATTTGTAAGCGTGGCAGGTAGAGTCATGGTCAATGTATTGCCGCTTACGCTCATGTTTTGTTGGTAAGGATAGATGGAGAATACAGCCGTTTCTCCGCTTGGCTTGCTGCCGTTGAAAGTGGCGGAAGTTTGACCAGCACCGCTTGCATATTCTAATTTTGTATTGCTATAATTACTTTCTGCATTACTACAGAACAACCCTAGGGCATCGGTATCTTGCCATAGAATCTTGTATTCATCGTTTACGGTAGTACGGGTGTCGGTACCTGCGCCTTCAAACGTTGCGTTAACGGTGATGTTTCCTTTCCGCCCGCTGTTTTCAAATTCCTCTTGGCTGCAACTGAATGCGGTCAAGGCAGCAGTTGCCATGCAGGCAACTTGCATAAGGTTTCTTAATTTCATCATAATGAAGTCCCCCTTAGTTTTCTACGGTTAAGATGTCATTGATTAGGTCTTCCAAGTCGCTGCTGGATGCCGAATTGTAGCTATGGGTAGAGGTGCTGCCCGAATAGGAGCGCGTAATGGGATGGTAAGGTTCGCCGCTTGTTGCAATGACTCCTTCATTCTCCATTTTGATAACTTCGATAGACGGAGTGATGTATGCTTCTCTACCGTCTGGTTTGTTCTGTTTCATATACACAAATTATTTAAAGGTTAAACAATAAAAAAAAACGTGAGTAACTATGTTTGTATATCCTTTATTCAGGCCTTCGCATTGCCCTTTCCCTGGATATACAACAGTCACTCACGTCGTTTGTGTATATACCATCCCCCTGATGGGAGAAAACCATATAAACATAGACGTGAGCATCCTTGTTGTTATCTTCAGGGAAATTTTCAAAGTTGCGAAGTTTGAATAAAGAAGATAATTTCAATAATGCTCTTACTAATATGTAAATAAACCCACTACGCTATAGCGAATTTGTGACAAAGATAATTGTTTTTTGTTTAAGTGTATCTATGTTTCTCTATTTTTTTTGGGAAAGGCTCACGTCTCTTTCATTTATAGGAGTTAGGAGAGTTATCACTTCTAACTCCCGATAACTCCTTCAAATATTTAGTAACTGTCTGCATTGTCTTTGAGGATGTTTTTCTGAGGAGCATAGCGGCTATGTGGCGAATAAAGAGAGGAAGACAGACCGAAAAGAAGCTGAATAAAATTTTTTTAAGCAAAATTAAAACAGAGATTTGATATACTTTAAACAGAACACCCTGCAAACTCCGGCTTACTCTGTCCGGCAGTTTGCAGGGTGTCTGCTTGGTTTTCTCACGTGTACGTAGCTCTTTACGCCACGAACGGAAGTCGATGCCATAGCAATTTTTCATAATAAGACTTTCCATATTTTTGCAAATGTCCATACAGCCTTTGGCTGAAACAATTTATATAAGTAATTGAAGTTTCGTAAGTGAGTATGCCTGCTGATAAATGGGAATTTATCGCACAGAGCGCGAAGCCTGCTCTCATAACCTATGGAGAGCACGAGTGAAAGCTTGTGGATTTTTATCTAAAACATAGGTATTCCTTTGCTCTTCTCCCTTTGTTTGTCTGCTGTGGCATAGGGAATTTATGACGCCTAACGGCCATGAACAACCCTGCTTTCGACCATAAAGCGATCGCTTGACGACCGTAAGCAGAGTTGTTCATGGCCGTTAGGCGTCACTAACTCCAGAGCTATTACGGATGAAGTACGTAGCCCGAACCTATTGCGCACAAGGCGCAAACGTATTATACAACGGTGTAAAAGACATTAGAGTGCATTATTCATAGTCGGCCTTTGATTCCCGATAACTCCTACTATGCCCCTACAGTCCAACTCCATATCCGTTGACTTCACAGTAAGGACAAGCCCGAAAATGCAGGAAAACCGAACCTGCCGATTCATGTAATCTGCATGCTGTATTATGGTAGGGGATAGCAGCTTACTGCAAAACTCAAGCGTTTCAGGCAGGTGGAAGCAAATTTTGCTTCCACCTTTTCAGGTTGCTTCCACCGCAGGGCAAATGCCGATGGACAGGGGGATGCAGGAGGTGGGTGGAAGTGTGGAAGCAAAGTGATGGAAAATTAATTTGGCATTCACACAATAATAACCGTATATTTGTAGCATGGCTGTCTGCCTCCTCTTAAATTCAGATAAAGAGGAGGTAGACAAATGCTTGCTATGAGAAACACATAAATGGTTATAACCAAGTGATGAAACAATTAATTGCATGTTGCGGACTGGATTGCGAAAATTGCGCCGCCCGTATAGCCACTGTCAATAATGACGATGAGCTGAGAGAGAAAACCGCCAAAGAGTGGAGTGTGCTGAACAATACGCCGGAAATTACGGCAGAAACCATCCATTGTATGGGGTGCCGTGCAGACGGGGTGAAGTTTGCCTATTGCAGCGATTATTGTGCTATCCGCAAATGTGTGTACGAAAAAGGTTTCAATACTTGCGGTGACTGTAAGGAACTGGAAACTTGCCAGGTGGTAGGTGCCGTTCTTCAGCATGCACCCGGTGCAAAGGAAAATCTTTATTAACCGTAAATTCTTTGATTAAATAAAATATTGCTTATCTTTGCAGTATGACAAAGACATTTAAATCGGATTTGGTTTTGTAAACAATCTGTGTTCCTTGCACAGATTGTCCCTTTCGTTTACTCTCGGATAACTTCTTTCGAGAGTGTTTCTCTATTGTTATAATTAAAGTTTAATCCGCGTATTATGCTGAAGGTATTGTGATACTTTCCGTATATGCAAAATATAGTAAGAAAATGAGTAACGAAAATAAAACCATCCACGCTTTCGAACTTAGTTTAATCTGTGACTTTTTCTCCAATATGGAACGGCAAGGCCCTGGCAGTCCCGAAGCGACGTTGAAGGCATTGAGCTTTGTAGACGGCCTTACTGATAAATCCCTTATTGCCGATATAGGTTGTGGAACGGGTGGCCAGACAATGGTAGTAGCCGGGCATGTGCCGGGGCGGATTACCGGAATTGACCTTTTCCCCGGCTTTATTGACATCTTCAACCGTAATGCAAGGCAGTTGGGCTTGCAGGACAGAGTAAAAGGAATTGTCGGTTCAATGGATGCCCTCCCTTTCGGTGAGGAGGAGCTGGATATGATTTGGTGTGAAGGTGCTATCTATAACATCGGCTTTGAACGTGGCTTGAAGGAGTGGCGTAAATATCTGAAACCGGGAGGGTATATTGCCGTATCCGAGAGTTCATGGTTTACGGACGAACGTCCTGCGGAAATCAATGACTTCTGGATGGACGCCTATTCTGAAATGGATACACTTCCCAATCAGGTAGCCAAGTTGTACAAGGCGGGTTATCTCCCCGTTGCTACATTCATTCTGCCGGAGAATTGCTGGACAGAGCATTACTTTGCTTCAAAGGTTGCGGCTCAGGAGATTTTCCGTAAGAAATATGCCGGTAATAAAATTGCCGAAGAGTTCAGCTCACTCCAAATGATTGAGGATGAACTATACGGCAAATATAAGGAATTCTACGGTTATGTGTTTTTTATTGCTAAGAAGGTAGGTTGATGGCAGACTTCTCTTATTGAGGAATGCGGGTATTCTCATGGCAGAATATCCGCATTTTGTGTTTTGAGTGGATTTTATTGTTTTGAGGATGTGCGGAACTTCTGAGGAGGTATTCCCGTATGACGTTTAAAGAATTTGTTGAAGAAGGCCGCATTATTAAAACCTAGACTCACGGCTATATCCTTTATCGGAGTGTTGGCGGTACAAAGTTGTGCTTTGGCATCCATGATGATAGTATTGTTGATGATTTCCATGGCTGTATGTCCTGATTCCTTTTTGACAAGGCGGCAAAGAGCTGCCGGTCTCATATTCATTTTCAATGCATAATAGGACACTTGATGCTCCCGGACATAGTCTGTGTGTACCAATCGGATAAAAATGCGGTATTGGTTGAAATGCCTGCTGCCCGGAGTCTCTTTTATTCTAGGGCGTTCCGGACAGAGTTCGGATATACCTTGTAACAGATAGGTCAGTAGAGTTTGCAATGAAACTAGACTTGAGGGGCTTTCTGTTCTTTGGTAGAGGTGTGACAAATAGGTCATGAACTCGGCATAAAGCTGGAAGTCCGTTTTCGATAGAGGAAAAATATAGTGTTTGCCTATAATGTGAAACTTATCCATCATGACCTTGCCGGCCCCTGAACTCTGGATAAGTTGTTGGGAAAATATGACGACATATATTTCAGCATCGTCTGACGTGTGTAGCAATTGTACGAAGGTCTCGGGAGGAATAACTAGGAGGGTGTTAGCTTCAACCCTGAATTGAGTATGGTTTATGATGGTTTTCAGAACTCCTTTGGTGCATAGAGCGAAGATACTGGCCTTGGTGTGGTATGGCTTTTCCACTAGCGGATTCAGTTCATTGGTTGTGATATGATTGCAGGCAATGAACTCGGCATTTATATTGAATTCGGATATATTCATGTTGGAGATTTTAAGACACAAAAATGGGGGATAATAATGTATAAATGACAGAGATAACAGTTAAAATCAATATTACGCTCAATTTGTCTCTGTTAAATAAGGTAAAGTTGTGAATAATAGAATATATACATGCTAAAACGGAATATTGATTTATAAGGGTTTGTTTGTGGCATAAGCATTTTAGCCCGAACTTTGCTCCTTGTATGATAAAACAATTCTGATGAATCCGAATGTTCCTCAAGAAGTACGTATAATAAATGCCATCTCCGAGCAGTTGTTCAACTCATGGCCCGTCAGCATTATTATGATTGATTTGGAAGATTGTATCTGGCGTCTGAATCAGCAGGTGATGAATGAACTCCATTTGAATGAGTATGTGATAGGGCGGCGTATCACTGACTTATTGGAAGTGGTATGTGATAAAAAGAATGTGTTAGAAGACCTTTTGCTGCAACTTCGGGAGAGGGATGTGCGGATTATTCCCTTAGATATCAATTGCTTTATACGTGAATTGAAGAGTGGTATCAGTTTTCTGATACAAGGTGCTATGGTGGGAATTCATGAAGATGGACAATTGGTGAGGATTGTACTCTATTTCAGGAATGTGTTGGAAGAACGGACACAGAAGCATTTGCTGAATATTGCGCTGAGCCGCACCCAGATATTTCAATGGTCTTTCGACATGGAACATAATCTGATGATTATAGAACCGCGTTATTTTGAATATTTGGGGATTCCTACGCGTGACTATACGCTGACGCCTGAGGAATTCGCATTTCTGATTCATCCGGACGACCGGAAGGGAGTGTTTGATGCTTTGGCTTTACAGTTGCATGGTAATTTGTACGAACGCCCAGTGGAATACCGTCTACGGAGGGGAGACGGCAAGTGGGAGTGGTTTGAGGCGCAATCTACCTATGTGGGGCAATTGACGGATTTGCCGTTCCGTATCATCGGTATTTGCATGAGTACGCAGAAATACAAGGATACGGAGAATAAATTGAACGAGGCTTTGCAGAAAGCGCAACGTAGCGATGAGTTGAAGAGCGTATTTCTTGCTAATATGAGCCACGAGATACGTACGCCACTAAATGCCATTGTGGGCTTCTCTACACTACTGGCTTGTGGGGATGCCGACTTGTCGCGGCAGGAGATTATGGAATTTACGTCTTTGATTGAAAAGAACAGCCAGTTGTTAATGGTGTTGATTTCAGATATTCTGGATTTGTCCAAGATAGAATCGAACACGATGGAATTCCATTTTGAGAAGGTTTCTTTAAATGGCATATTGGAAAGCATTTACAGTGCGCAGAAGATGAATCTTCGGAAAGGAGTGGAGCTACTGCTAGACCTTCCGGACCGGGCGGCAGTTATCTATACAGATCCTACGCGTTTGGGGCAAGTTGTCAACAATCTTATCAATAATGCGGTGAAGTTCACTGCTGAAGGACGCATAACCATAGGGTATAGGCTGAAGGACTTTGCTACATTGGAAGTCTTTGTGGAAGATACGGGAACTGGCATGTCGGAAGAAGTTCTGGCGCACATTTTTGAACGTTTCTATAAGGGAGATGCTTTTGTGCAGGGCACGGGATTGGGATTGGCCATTTGCAGGACTATCGTTGAAAGGTTTCATGGAAAAATAGAAGTGGCCTCAACTCTTGGCAAGGGGAGCCGCTTTGCAATTGTCCTTCCGCAGGAAATGCGGGAGTAGTGTTCTCTTTCTTGGATATTTGATGTAATTATGTGAGCGTATGATATTGTATAACGTTGAAAATCGCTACCTTTGCAGTCTTGAACGATAAATTCATTGACACTATGATATCTGTAGAAGGACTGAAGGTAGAATTTAATGCCACTCCTCTGTTCGAAGACGTCTCTTATGTTATCAATAAGAAAGACCGTATAGCTCTTGTCGGCAAGAATGGTGCCGGTAAGTCCACCATGCTCAAGATATTGGCTGGCATTCAGCAGCCCACTGCCGGCGGTGTTGCCGTTCCCCGTGAATGTACTATCGGGTATTTGCCCCAAGTGATGATACTCAGTGACAAGCGCACCGTAATGCAGGAGGCTGAACTTGCCTTCGAGCATATTTTTGAGATGCAGGCGGGCATCGAACGCATGAATCAGCAACTTGCCGAACGTACCGACTACGATAGTGAGGATTACCAGAAACTGATTGACCGCTTCACCCACGAAAACGAACGTTTCTTGATGATGGGAGGCACCAACTACCGTGCTGAAATAGAGCGCACGCTCCAAGGGCTGGGCTTCAGCCGCGAGGACTTCGACCGCTCTACAAGCGAGTTTTCCGGTGGTTGGCGCATGCGTATAGAGCTTGCCAAGCTGTTGCTTCGCCGTCCGGATGTGCTGCTGCTCGACGAGCCTACGAATCACCTTGACATCGAGAGTATCCAGTGGTTGGAGAACTTCCTTTCCACCCGTGCCAATGCGGTGGTGCTTGTCAGCCACGACCGCGCCTTTTTGAACAATGTCACTACGCGTACCATCGAAATAACTTGTGGACGCATTTACGACTATAAAGTGAAATACGATGAGTTCGTGGTGCTTCGCAAGGAGCGCCGGGAGCAGCAACTACGTGCTTACGAGAATCAGCAGAAGCAGATACAAGATACGGAAGATTTCATCGAACGTTTCCGGTACAAAGCTACCAAGGCTGTGCAAGTGCAGAGCCGCATCAAGCAGCTCGAAAAGATAGAGCGCATCGAAGTGGATGAGGAAGACAACTCCTCTTTGCGCCTGAAGTTTGTTTGCAGTAGCCGTAGCGGTAATTATCCCGTTATCTGCGAGGATATGGAGAAATCCTACGGTGGGCACGTTGTTTTCCACGATGTGAATTTGACTATCAACCGAGGAGAGAAGGTTGCTTTTGTCGGTAAGAACGGCGAAGGTAAGTCTACGCTTGTAAAGTGTATTATGGGTGAGATTACGGATTATACCGGTAAGCTTACACTGGGACATAATGTGCAGATTGGATATTTTGCCCAGAACCAGGCACAGCTTTTGGATGAGAGCCTGACTGTATTCGATACGATTGACCGCGTGGCCGTAGGGGATATCCGCCTCAAAATCCGTGATATTCTAGGTGCTTTCATGTTCGGCGGTGAGGCTTCGGATAAAAAGGTGAAGGTGCTCAGCGGTGGAGAGCGTACCCGGCTTGCCATGATAAAACTGCTGTTGGAGCCGGTGAATTTCCTGATTCTCGACGAACCTACGAATCATCTTGACATGCGTTCCAAAGATGTGTTGAAGGCCGCTATCCGCGATTTTGACGGAACGGTGATAATAGTCAGCCATGACCGTGATTTTCTGGACGGACTTGCGACTAAAGTGTACGAGTTTGGTGGCGGACTGGTGAAGGAACATCTGGGAGGAATTTATGATTTCCTGCAAAAGAAGCAGATAGAGAGCCTGAATGAGTTACAGAAATCCCCTTCACTTTCCGCTTCGCCCACTGCCGGTAAGGCGGCATCGGGAAATGCTGGTGCAGAACCGGTTCAACCCTCGGCAGCCAAACTCTCTTATGAGGAGCAGAAGGAGCTTAATAAGAAGCTCAAGAAACTGGAACGTCGCGTTGCCGATTGTGAAGCGGAGATAGAGCAGACGGAGGCTGCCATTGCCATTCTTGAGGCCAGGATGGCCACACCGGAAGGTGCTTCGGACATGTCGCTTTATGAGCAGCACCAAAAACTGAAAGAGCAGCTTGACCGCGTGATGGAAGAGTGGGACGCGGCTACTGTAGAGTTGGAGAATCACTAACTATTATATTTTATATGTTTATGAAAGCAAATCATTTGTTACCCATTGCAGCATTCTGTCTGATGACGGCTTCCTGCAACACCGGCAAGCAGCAGGCTGAACTTACAGCAGGCATCCAGCTCGCCAATCTTGACACAACGGCTCTACCCGGAACTGACTTTTACCAATACGCATGTGGCGGTTGGATGAAGAACAATCCGATTCCTGCTGAATACTCACAGTACGGTTCTTTTACTATCCTTGCAGAAAACAACCGCAAGCAGATTCAAGGACTGATTGAAGAGCTTGCCGCCACCCAGCACGAAGCCGGCAGCGTGGCACAAAAAATCGGTGACTTGTACAAAATCGTAATGGACAGCGTGAAGCTGAACAAGGACGGTGTAGCCCCCATCAAGGCTGAACTCGACCAGCTGGCTGCTTTGAAGGACAAGAAGGAGCTTTATGCCTTGCTGGGCGATATGCAGAAGAAGGGTATCATCGCCTACAACGTGCTGTATGTTGGCGCTGACGAAATGAACAGTAGCATGAATGCTGTACAGACCTATCAGACCGGGCTGAGCATGGGCGAACGTGAATACTATCTGGAGAATGATGAGGCTACTGCCAAAATTCGTGATGCTTTCCGTACACATGTACAGAAGATGTATCAGTTGGCTGGTTTCGACGAGGCTACTGCCAAGAAAGGTATGGAGGTGGTGATGGATGTGGAAACACGTCTTGCCAAGGCTTTCCGCTCTCGTACGGAGTTGCGTGACCCGCATGCCAATTATAACAAGATGAGCATGGAAGAGTTGAAGAAGAATTATCCTACTTTCGATTGGGATGCTTATTTGTCTGCCATGGGCTTGAAGGATGTGAAGGAAATCATCGTAGGCCAGCCCGCTTCACTGAAAGCTGCTGCCGATATTCTGGATACGCTGCCCATTGAACAGCAGAGCCTTTATCTGCAATGGAAATTGATTGATTCTGCCGCAAGCTTGCTGAACGATGCTATGGCAGAACAGAACTTCGACTTCTACAGCCGCACCATGAGCGGTACACAGGAGATGCAGCCCCGCTGGAAGAGAGCGGTAAGCACTGTAAGCAGCGCGCTGGGCGAAGCTGTAGGTCAGATGTACGTGGAGAAATATTTCCCTGCTGCTGCCAAGGAGCGTATGGTGACTTTGGTGAAGAACTTGCAGGAAAGCCTGGGCGAACGTATCCAGAATCTTGCTTGGATGGGTGATTCCACTAAGGTGAAAGCTCTGGAGAAACTGGCTACCTTCCATGTGAAGATTGGTTATCCCGACACTTGGAAAGACTACTCCACACTGGAAATCAAAAACGACTCTTACTGGGCAAACATGGAACGTGCCAACGAGTGGAGCCATGCCGAAATGATAGCCAAGGCCGGCAAGCCGGTGGATAAGGACGAATGGCTGATGACTCCGCAGACCGTCAACGCTTACTATAACCCGACTACGAACGAAATCTGTTTCCCCGCCGGTATCCTGCAATATCCTTTCTTCGATATGAATGCGGATGATGCCTTCAACTATGGTGCCATCGGTGTGGTAATCGGTCATGAGATGACTCACGGATTCGACGACCAGGGTCGCCAGTACGACAAGGACGGTAACCTGAAAGACTGGTGGACTGCTGAAGATGCCAAGAACTTTGACGAGCGTGCTCAGGTGATGGTGAACTTCTTCGATAGCATCGAGGTTGCTCCGGGCGTATATGCCAACGGACGCATGACATTGGGTGAGAATATTGCCGACCACGGTGGTCTGCAGGTTTCTTATCAGGCATTCAAGAAAGCTACGGCTGCCAAGCCGCTGCCGGTGCTGGATGGTCTTACTCCCGAACAACGTTTCTTCCTGGCATACGCAGGTGTATGGGCCAATGATATCCGTCCCGAAGAAGTGTTGAACCGCACGAAGAGTGATGTGCATTCATTGGGCGAATGGCGCGTAAACGGTGCATTGCCGCAAATCGGTGCTTGGTATGAGGCATTCAACGTGACAGAAAAAGACCCGATGTTCTTGCCGGTAGAAAAACGTGTATCTATTTGGTAAACCAACAAAATAACCCTTAAAAAAAGGCGGCAGACTGGAAACAGATGCCGCCTTTTTTAATTATACCTAATTTATTGTGTATGAATGTATGTATGAATAAACAAAATTTGTAACTTTGCGCATCAAATACTAATATACGCATACTTTAATACGCAAATCCATGTCTGAAACAAAAAGAATCAAAACAGCTCTGGTATCTGTTTACCATAAGGAAGGTTTGGACGAAATCATTACCAAACTGCATGAAGAAGGTGTAGAGTTCCTCTCAACCGGTGGAACACGTCAGTTTATAGAATCCCTGGGTTATCCCTGCAAGGCAGTGGAAGACCTCACTACATACCCTTCCATCCTGGGCGGACGCGTGAAGACTTTGCATCCGAAGGTTTTTGGAGGTATTCTTTGCCGCCGCGGATTGGAGCAAGACATGCAACAGATTGAAAAATATGAAATCCCCGAAATAGACCTCGTCATTGTTGACCTCTATCCGTTTGAGGCTACCGTTGCCAGTGGTGCCGAAGAACCTGCCATCATCGAAAAGATTGACATAGGCGGTATCTCTCTGATTCGTGCCGCAGCCAAGAACTATAACGACGTGGTTATCATCGCTTCGCAAGCACAATATCAGCCGTTCCGCGACATGCTGATGGAACACGGAGCCACTACTACCATCGAAGAACGCCGTTGGTTTGCCAAAGAGGCTTTCGGAGTGTCTTCACACTATGATTCTGCCATCTTCAACTATTTCGATGGCGAGGAAGGTTCCGCTTTCCGTTGTTCTGCCAACAGCCAGAAGACTTTACGCTATGGCGAGAATCCGCATCAGAAAGGTTATTTCTATGGCAATATTGATGCTATGTTCGACCAGATTCACGGTAAGGAAATCTCTTATAACAACCTGCTCGACATCAATGCTGCCGTTGACTTGATTGACGAATTCAAGGATACGACTTTCGCTATCCTGAAGCATAATAATGCTTGTGGACTGGCTTCACGTCCCACTGTGCTCGAAGCATGGAACGATGCGCTTGCCGGTGACCCGGTATCCGCTTTTGGTGGTGTGCTCATCACTAATGCCGTGATTGACAAGGCTGCTGCCGAAGAAATCAATAAAATTTTCTTTGAGGTGATTATCGCTCCCGATTATGATGTGGATGCGTTGGAAATCCTCGGTCAGAAGAAGAACCGTATTATCCTGGTCCGCAAGCCGGCAGCTCTGCCTAAGAAGCAGTTCCGTTCTTTGCTGAATGGCGTATTGGTTCAGGACCGCGACCTTAAGGTGGAAACTCCTGAAGAATTGAAGACTGTAACTACGAAGGCTCCCACTGCACAGGAAATTGAGGATATGCTCTTTGCAAACAAGATTGTGAAGAACAGTAAGTCGAATGCCATTGTGCTGGCAAAAGGAAAGCAGTTGTTGGCAAGTGGTGTAGGTCAGACCAGCCGTGTGGATGCTTTGAAGCAGGCTATCGAGAAAGCCAAAAACTTCGGTTTCGACTTGAATGGCGCTGTAATGGCAAGTGACGCATTCTTCCCTTTCCCCGACTGCGTGGAAATTGCCGGCAATGAAGGCGTAACAGCCGTCATCCAGCCGGGTGGAAGCATCAAGGATGAACTCTCGTTTGAATATTGCAACGAGCATGGCATCGCCATGGTGACTACGGGATTCCGTCACTTTAAACACTAAGGTCATTTACTATTTGACGATTTACTATTTACTATTTGCCGGGAGGCGTCATTGTAGGTGGGGGTCGTCAGATAGCAGATCTGCCAAATAGTAAATAGTAAATCATTTAATAGTAAATCAATAGATGGGATTATTCTCCTTTACACAAGAAATAGCGATGGACCTTGGCACAGCCAATACCATCATCACCACGAATGGCAAGATTGTGGTGGATGAGCCTTCGGTGGTGGCTTTGGACCGTCGTACCGATAAGATGATTGCCGTGGGTGACAAGGCAAAGATGATGCACGAAAAGACCCACGAAAACATACGTACCATCCGTCCGTTGCGCGACGGTGTGATTGCCGACTTCTATGCCTGCGAGCAGATGATACGCGGACTTATCAAGATGGTGAACAACCGTAACCGTCTCTTCTCTCCGTCACTCCGCATGGTAATCGGGGTTCCTTCGGGCAGTACCGAAGTGGAGCTGCGTGCCGTGCGCGACTCTGCCGAGCATGCCGGCGGGCGCGACGTTTATTTGATTTTCGAGCCGATGGCTGCTGCCATCGGTATCGGTATCGATGTAGAGGCTCCCGAAGGCAACATGATTGTTGACATAGGTGGTGGTTCTACGGAAATTGCCGTTATCTCTTTGGGAGGTATCGTAAGTAACAACTCCATCCGCATTGCCGGTGACGACTTGACTGCCGATATTCAGGAATACATGAGCCGCCAGCACAACGTGAAGGTCAGCGAGCGTATGGCTGAGCGTATTAAGATTAATGTGGGGGCTGCCTTGACGGAACTCGGTGAGGATGCTCCTGAAGACTATATCGTTCATGGTCCGAACCGCATCACGGCATTGCCCATGGAAGTGCCGGTATGCTATCAGGAAGTGGCGCATTGCTTGGAGAAGTCTATCTCTAAGATTGAGACAGCCATCTTGAGCGCATTGGAAAATACGCCTCCCGAATTGTATGCCGACATCGTTCACAACGGTATCTATCTTGCCGGTGGCGGTGCATTGCTTCGTGGACTGGATAAGCGTCTGACTGATAAAATAAACATACCGTTCCACATTGCGGAAGACCCCTTGCATGCCGTTGCCAAAGGTACGGGCGTGGCATTGAAGAACGTTGACCGCTTCTCATTCTTGATGCGGTAATGCGAAATTTGTTAAACTTTCTCATTAAATATAATTACTGGTTCCTCTTTCTTCTGTTAGAGGTTGCCAGTTTTATTTTATTATTTCGCTTTAATCATTACCAGCAGAGTGTGTATTTCACCTCTGCCAATGGCGTGGCGGGGAAGGTTTATGAAATATCGGGTGGCATCACTTCCTATTTCCACTTGAAGACGGCCAACGAAGACCTGCTCGACCGCAACATGTGGTTGGAGCAGCGGCTTTCGTTTCTGGAAAATGTCTTGAAGGAGAAAGGATTGGACTCCGCCAGGTTGTACAGCATGGAACGGCTTGCTCCTACGGAGTATCAGATATTCAAGGCGAATGTCATAAAGAACAGCTTGAACAAGGCTGACAATTATATCACTTTAGACCGTGGAACAACAGAAGGTATCCGTCCTGAGATGGGAGTTGTAGATGCCAATGGCGTGGTGGGTATTGTGTATAAGACCTCTCCCCATTACTCGTTGGTTATTCCGTTGCTGAACAGCAAGTCGAGCATCAGCTGTAAGATTGTGGGCAGTGATTATTTCGGTTATTTGAAGTGGGAGGGAGGTAATTCCCGTTTTGCCTATCTGAAGGATTTGCCCCGGCATGCCGAATTCAATCTGGGAGATACAGTAGTGACCAGCGGCTATTCCACCGTGTTTCCAGAAGGTGTTATGGTGGGGACGGTGGATGACATGTCTGACTCGCACGACGGGCTTTCGTATCTGTTGAAGATAAAGCTGGCTACGGACTTTGGAAAGGTGAGCAATGTGCGCGTCATTTCCCGCAACGGGCAGGATGAACAAAAGGCATTGGAGTCGAGGGCGGACGAGAAGTGACTAAGAAATTAGGGATTAGGGGTTAAGGATTAGGGATTAATCATCTTTATATCTTATAACTTATACACTCAATAACTTGTAACTCGTAACTTATAACTCATTAGCGTTGTTAATTAATTATCTGCATAAAATAGGATGGTTCATAGGCTTGGTACTGTTGCAGGTGCTGATATTGAACAATGTGCATATTGCAGGATATGCCACTCCATTTCTGTATATCTACTTGATACTGAAGTTTGAGTCGGACACTCCCCGCAATGCGTTGATGTTGTGGGCATTCTTTTTAGGGCTGGCTGTCGACGTCTTTTCCGACACACCGGGGATGAACGCTGCTGCTACGGTGTTGCTGGCTTTCTTGCGCCCCACTTTCCTGCGGCTGTTCGTGCCTCGTGACACGCTGGATACACTGGTTCCGGCCATCCGTACAATGGGGATTCTTCCTTTCCTGAAATATCTGGTTGTGAGTGTGCTGATACATCACGGCTTGTTGCTTACCCTCGAATTCTTCTCTTTTGCCCATATCGGTACGCTGTTGTTGAGAATTGCGGCAAGTACCCTGCTTACTGTGACCTGCATTATGGCTGTTGAGGGAATAAGAAAGAAAGGATAAAGGGATTAAGGATTAGGAATTGATGAAAGACTATACACTGGAAAAGCGGAAATATGTAATTGGAGCGGCGGCTATTGTCATCGTTCTTATTTACGTGTTCCGGCTGTTCGACCTGCAAATCATGACTGATGACTACAAGAAGAACGCGGACAGTAACGCTTTTCTGAACAAGATACAATATCCATCACGGGGGGCTATCTACGACCGTAACGGTAAGTTGCTCGTGTTTAACCAGCCTGCCTATGATATTACGTTTGTGCCTCGGGAGGTGACGCAGCTGGATACACTCGACCTTTGCAGTGCCTTGAACATTACCCGTGAGCAGTTTGACAAACGGATGAAGGACGTCAAGAACCGCTGGATGAACCCCGGTTATTCCAAATACACCCATCAGGTGTTCATGACGCAGCTTTCTGCCGAAGAGTGCGGTGTGTTTCAGGAGAAGCTGTTCAAATTTCCAGGTTTCTATATTCAGCGGCGTACTATCCGCCAATATACCTATAACTCTGCCGGCCATTTGCTGGGGGACATCGGCGAAGTGTCCAAGAAAGACATTGAGAACGATGACTATTATATTCGCGGAGACTATATAGGCAAGCAAGGCATCGAGAAATCCTATGAAAAGTATCTGCGTGGAGAGAAGGGGGTGGAGATTCTGCTTCGTGACGCTCACGGGCGTATCCAGGGACACTACATGGACGGACAGTTGGACCGTTCCTCCGTACCCGGCAAGAACCTGACGTTGGGCATCGACATTGACCTTCAGATGTTGGGAGAACGACTGCTTCAACACAAAATCGGTGCCATTGTGGCCATCGAACCGGCTACGGGTGAGATTCTATGTATGGTTTCCTCGCCTACCTTTGACCCTCATCTGATGATAGGGCGCCAGCGGGGAAAGAACCACCGCCTGTTGCAGATGGACAAGCGGAAGCCTTTGTTGAACCGTGCCATCATGGGAGCTTATCCGCCGGGCTCCACCTTCAAGACGGCGCAGGCACTGACTTTCCTTCAAGAAGAGATTATCCACGAAGATTATCCGACTTTCCCTTGTGCGCATGGTTTCAATCATAAAGGCCTTCATGTGGGATGTCACGGACATGGTTCGCCTCTGTCGCTGATTCCTGCCATCGCGACCTCTTGTAATTCCTATTTCTGTTGGGGATTGTATCGCATGTTCGGTGATAAAAAATACGGTTCGCCGCAGAATGCCATTACCGTATGGAAAGACCACATGGTATCGCAGGGCTTCGGCTATCGGCTCGGTACCGACCTCCCCGGCGAACAGCGTGGACTGATACCGAATGCAAAGTTCTACGACAAGCCCTATCGGGGTTCGTGGAACGGTCTGACGGTGATTAGTATCTCCATCGGGCAGGGAGAGATTCTCGCCACCCCGTTGCAGATAGCCAATCTGGGTGCCACCATTGCCAACCGGGGGCATTTCATTACTCCGCACATCGTGAAGGAGATAGAAGACAATGAACTGGACAGCATCTATCGCAATCCCCGTTATCCCACCATCGACCGCGAATATTATGAAATGGTGGTGAAAGGCATGCGTGCCGCTGTAGACGGAAGTACGGGTAGCGCCACTTGCCGCATGGCGGGAGCCATCCTGCCGGGTGTGGAGGTCTGCGGAAAGACGGGCACGGCACAGAACCGCGGCAAGGACCATTCTGTCTTTATGGGCTTTGCCCCGATGGACAACCCTAAGATAGCCATTGCCGTCTATGTGGAGAACGGTGGTTTCGGTGCCACGTATGGCGTACCTATCGGTGCCATGATGATGGACCAGTATCTGCATGGAAAGCTGTCGCCCGAGAATGAGATACGGGCGGAAGAATTCAGTAACCGGGTGATACTTTACGGAGATGAGGAGAGATGATGATTAGGGATTAAGGATTAGGGGTTAGGGATGAACGGTGAGTGACTTCAATAGTAAATAGTAAATAGTAAAATCGTAAATAAATTGGTGACAAGGAGAGATAGCATATGGAAATCATTGGACTGGGTGACGATTGTCGTTTACCTGCTGCTGATTGTATTCGGCTGGTTCAGTGTCTGTGGGGCGAGTTATGATTATGGTGACCGTGACTTTCTGGACTTCTCTACGCGTGCCGGCAAGCAGTTTGTCTGGATTATATGTTCCTTCGGGCTGGGGTTTGTGCTGCTGATGCTGGATGATTCCCTCTATGACATGTTCTCCTACCTTATATATATAGGGCTGATGCTGTTGCTGATTGTCACGATATTCATTGCGCCCGACACGAAAGGGTCGCGGTCGTGGCTCATTCTGGGGCCGGTCAGTTTGCAGCCGGCGGAGTTTGCCAAGTTTGCCACGGCGCTGGCGCTTGCCAAGTATATGAGCGCCTACTCGTTTACGATGAAGAATTGGAAAAGCTCCCTTATGTTGGCTTTCCTGATTCTCTTCCCCATGTTGCTGATTATCCTACAGCGGGAGACGGGTTCGGCATTGGTGTACTCTGCATTTTTCCTGATGCTTTATCGGGAGGGAATGCCGGGCGTGGTACTGTTCTCGGGTATATGTGCAGTGGCCTACTTTGTGGTGGGCATCCGTTTTGATGCGGTGATGATTGCCGATACACCGACGCCTATCGGAGAATTTGCCGTGCTGCTGATGGTACTGCTCTTTGCCGGAGGCATGGGGTGGGTCTATAAAAAGCGCTGGGAGCCCACGCGGAATATTATCGGCGGTTCGCTGGGAGTGCTGCTCGTGGCTTATCTGATTTCGGAATACGTAGTACCCTTCAACTTGGTGTGGGTGCAGTGGGGGCTTTGTGCACTTGTTATCGGGTATCTTGTCTTTCTTTCTTTAAGCGAGCGCCATTTATCTTATTTTCTGATTGGGCTGTTTGCTTTGGGTTCGATAGGTTTCCTCTACTCCAGCGACTACTTCTTCAATAAAGTGCTGGAGCCCCATCAACAGATACGTATCAAGGTGGTGCTCGGTATGGAAGAGGACCTTGCTGGTGCCGGCTATAACGTGAACCAGTCGAAGATAGCCATCGGCTCCGGGGGGCTGACCGGCAAAGGTTTCTTGAATGGTACGCAGACAAAGCTGAAGTATGTGCCGGAGCAAGATACGGACTTCATTTTTTGCACCGTGGGTGAGGAGGAAGGATTCGTAGGGTCTACGGCTGTACTGTTACTGTTCCTTATTCTTATTTTACGGCTGATTGTCGTGGCCGAGCGGCAGCAATCTCCCTTTGGCCGGGTGTATGGTTATTCTGTGCTTAGTATATTCTTGTTCCATCTATTCATCAATATAGGCATGGTGCTGGGGCTGACCCCCGTCATCGGTATCCCGTTGCCTTTCTTCAGTTACGGAGGTTCTTCTCTCTGGGGATTCACAATCTTGCTGTTTATCTTTCTGCGGATTGATGCGGGACGTAATCGTCGAATTTAGTTATGACCGTTTCCTTGTGGGACATACGAATGGACTTGATTATCATTACATTGCATTTACACATTGTTTACATCGTAATGTAACGGTCGTTACACCGCATTGTAACGTCCTTTACGCTGTATCGTAACGACTTTTACGCTATATTGTAACGCCCTTTACATGCTGGTGTAACGGTCGTTACATCCTGGCGTAAAAGACGTAACGCTACGAGGTAAGAGGGCAAGTTATGATACCCCGCCCGTTTCCGCTTCAAGGAGACGTGAGTGGGAGACTGAGGTGGTTGTTAGAAGAAGGTAATAAAGAACAATAGGGAGTTCCTATCTCTTCAGTTTGATGCCGATGTCATTGATTCCTTGCAGCCTTTCGTCCGGTAGCGTATAGGCCACTTTAAAGAGGTAGGTGCCGGGTTTGCCGATTCGAACGCTTCCTGCGGGAACGGCAGTCTGATAGAGACCTCCCCAGCCGTCACCTTTCCAGATTCCTTCTTTGTCCGCGAGGATTAGCTGTATGGTGTCCGTGGGTGACGGAATGGAATCTGCGGTGGTGTAGCAGATGGATAGAGGTAGATTCTGATAGGGGTAGTTGCTTCGGTTACGAACTTCCAAAGACAGTTTGTAGTAGGTCAGTGAGTCGGTGACCTTCACGTCGAAAGAGAGCGTGTCTTCGCGCAGCCAGCCTTCGGTGGGAAGGGATTGGAAGGAATGGTATACGGTCTGTTTGTCGCAAGCGCTCAGCAGGCTTGCGACAAACAGTAGTATGATACCTTTCAGGCAGAGATTCCTATTCTTGAGCCGGTTTGTCATTTTGGGCAGGTCTTTCACCTTGAGGTTTGGGCTTATTGTTACGGGGCGGACGACGGTTGTTATTGTTCCGTTGTTGACGTTCGCCTTGTTGCTGTTCACCTTGTTTGGGTGCTTGCCGGTCTTGTTTCTGTCTCGGTTGCCGGTCTTGCCTGGATTGTTCTCTCTGGTTGTTGGATTGCGGAGCACCCTGCTGCTCACCTCCTTGCGGACGACCGTTTCCACTCTTTTTCTTTCTCTTGTTACGGCTGTTGTTGCTGTTCTCGCCACCGTTGCCGTCACTGCCACTCTTGCCTTTCCGGCTGCGGTCAAAGCGGGTGAGGCTCTCTTGTTCCAGCAAGTCCACCGGCTTTTTGGGTTCGGAACGATGGGTTTCTTCTATCAGGCTGTCGGGCTTGATGCCACGTCTGTTCAAACCGATAATCTCGAAGGCGCGTCTGCCGCTGATGGTCACCAGGTTGGCGGGGATGTTCTTGTCACTTGAGTAGGTTATCTGGTTGCTCAGAATGTCGGCTTTGAAGAAGAAGAACTCGCCGTCTTTGGTTTCCAGGGTAATCTCGCGTGAGGGCAGGCGTTTCTGTGCTTCCACGTAGCAGTCCACTTCGTAGTTGAGGCAGCACTTCAGCTTGGCGCATTGTCCGGCAAGTTTCTGCGGATTCAGTGATATGTCCTGGAAGCGTGCAGCGCTGGTAGATACCGACACGAAGGAGGTCATCCAGGTGGCGCAGCAGAGTTCGCGTCCGCAGGGACCGATGCCACCAATGCGTCCGGCTTCCTGGCGGGCGCCAATCTGTTTCATCTCGATGCGCACGCGGAAGGCGTCGGCAAGGACCTTGATGAGCTGGCGGAAGTCCACACGCTCGTCGGCGATGTAGTAGAAGATGGCTTTGTTGCCGTCTCCCTGGTATTCCACGTCACCAATCTTCATGTTGAGGTTGAGGTCCAGGGCAATCTGGCGCGAGCGTATCATGGTGGCGTGCTCGCGGGCTTTTGCCTCGTTGTACTTCTCCATATCTACGGGCTTCGCCTTGCGGTAGATGCGTTTGATGTCTGCCTCAGACTTGATATTGGCTTTCTTCATTTGCAGCGGCACGAGACGTCCGGTCAGGGTCACCACGCCGATGTCATGTCCGGGGGTGGCTTCTACGGCTACGATGTCGCCTTTCTCCAGGGGTATCTTGTTGCTGTTGCGGAAATATCCCTTGCGGGTATTCTTGAACTGAACTTCTACCAGATCGCTTTCTTCTCCGTTTCCGGGAATGTCGGCCAGCCAGTCGTAGGTGTTCAGTTGCTTGTCCTGCCTGCCGCAACTCTTGCAGCAGAGACCTCCGCTTCCGTTATGTAGTTTAAATTCCATCATCTATTTATTTACTATTTGACTATTTACGATTTGATACTTTGCATTTCATTATTTTGCCACTTTTCATTGTTTCAATAAAACAATCATTTTGAGAGAGAAGTCGAAAAACACCATGCGGGCGTTTACGTTCTGCTCGATGTGGCGTTGCGCTTCACTTAGTTCGTCCATGATACCCATGACGTTCCGTTCGTTGACAAAGGGGGCGAAACGGGTGGCGAAGTTCTGTTCGGGCAGCGTCATGTAGTTCATCTCCTTGCGGTGCAGGTTGTAGATGAAGTTCTCGCGGGTCATGCGCTGGCAGTAGTCCAGGAAGTTCTTCTGCCGTTCGCGTCCCATGGCAGCAAGCTGCTCGCTCCATTGTTTCATTTCCCGTATCTTGCGCTGGTAGGAGAGTCGCATCAGGCTGACAAAGAGGTTGAAGAACAGTTCGTTCTCTTCGTTCAGATGGATGGTCTCCAATACTTTGATGAAGTCTCCGTTTGCCAGGTGGGCTATCGTCTCGCTGTCGCGGGGCTGCACTCCGTACTTCTGCTGCAGGGCTTCGGCTATGTCGGCTTCTTCAATCTTAGGAATGTTGAAGCGCTGCGTGCGGCTGAGGATGGTGGGCAGTATCATTTCCGGAGCTTCGGAGATGAGGAGGAATATCGTTTTCTCGGGTGGCTCTTCCAGCAGTTTCAGCAGCTTGTTGGCGCATACTTCATGCAGCTTTTCGGGTAGCCATACGATGGTGACTTTGTAACCTCCTTCACTGGATTTCAGACTCAGCTTGCGGGTTATCTCGTCGCTTTCTTTGGCATAGATAATAGCTTGTCCGTTTTCGGCATCCATCTCGTTCAGCCAGTGGTTCAGCCCGAAGTAGGGGCTGTTCAGCAACAGGTGCCGCCAGTTGGCGATATAGTCGTCGCAGACTTCCTTTTTCCCTTTGGCGCTCTTGACGATAGGGTATACGAAGTGTACGTCCGGGTGCACCAGCTTATTCCATTTTACGCAGGAGGGACAAGTACCGCAGGCATCGGTTTCCGTCCGGTTGGGACAGCAGATGTAGCGGGCATAGGCAAGTGCCAATGGGAGTTTTCCTACTCCGGCAGGGCCACAGAAGAGTTGTGCGTGGGGGATACGTCCTTCCTGCACTTCTTGTATCAGCCTTTGCTTGGCTGCCTCTTGGCCTATTATGTCCTTGAAACTGAACACGGGTTAATTAGTTATAAGTTATTACTTGTGACACTGCCTATTGTCAATTGTCAACTGTTGATTGTCCATTGTTTAGTAGATTTGTTTGGCTACTTCCTTGATGCTGTCTGTAGCTCCTACCGAGTAGAAGTGGAGGCTTGGGACGCCATGGGCTATCAGCTCTTTGCACTGCTGCACGCACCATTCGATACCCACTTGCTGAGCTTCCGCATCGGTGTTGCACTTCAGAACCTCTTGGGTCAGTTCCTCGGGCAAATCTACTTTGAACGTCTTGGGTATCATGCTGAGTTGTGACAACTTCTTGAAGGGCTTGATGCCCGGGATAATCGGGATGGTGACACCGGCTTGACGGGCACGTTCCACGAAGTCGAAATATTTCCGGTTGTCGTAGAAGAGCTGGGTCACGGCATACTCTGCACCCATTTCCATTTTTTTCTTCAGCCAGTAGATGTCTGTATCCATGTTGGGGGCTTCTTCATGCTTTTCCGGATAGCACGCCACACCGTATGAAAACGGGGTATTGGTAACTTTCATCTCGGAGCCGTCCACAAAAATACCTTTATTGAAGTTGTTGATTTGCTCTTGTAGTTCGACGGCGTGGTGGTAACCGTTGCCCACGGGGATAAAAGAGGATTCGTGCTTTGCCTTGTCGCCACGAAGCACCAGCAGGTCGGTGATGCCGAGGAATTGCAGGTCGAGCAGCACGTACTCCGTCTCTTCGCGGGTGAAGCCGCTGCAAAGGATGTGCGGCACCATGGTGATGTTGTACTTGTTCTGGATGGCAGCAGCTACGGCTACGGTGCCGGGGCGGCGGCGCAGGCGGTTTCGCTGGAACAATCCGTTGCCGAGGTCTTTGTACACGTACTCGCTGCGGTGCGTGGTGATGTTGATGTATTTGGGGTCGAATTCCCGTAACGTATCTATGGTTTGATACAGCTTTTCGATGCCCGTACCTTTCAGTGGTGGCAATATTTCAAAGGAAAAAGCTGTTTTTTCGTTACTGTTTATCAGGTCGATTACTCTCATTTCTCTTTCGTTATCTTTGTCCGATTGGCAAAAATCTTGCACATTGGGAACAAAAATACAAAAAAGAAATGAGAAATGCCGAAATTGCCGGCTATTCTTTTATACAGCGGATGGAAAGAGCTTTATAGTAGGGCTTACCGGTGACATGGGCAGTGCTTGATACAAACTCGTCGCTTTCGCCGAGAAAATAAATGGTGCTTTCCGAAAGGGTATGCTTTGTATGATCCCAACTCCAAAAGGCGGTCATTTTATTGGGGCTGTTGTGTCCTTTGTTGTACCACATTCCTACCGGGAAAGCATTGAACCGGGTATGGTTGTTGACGGGGGCAACTTCACCGGATACCATTGCCTGCCATTCTCCTGCTTTTAGTATGGAGGCATCGTTGCCGGTGTAGTTTTTCAGCTGTTCCCAGTCTGCATCCGATGGAATTTTCCAGCCCTCGGGAGCCAGCTCTCCTGCCAGTATGGATTCTCCATTGTAAAAATAAATATCATATTTGTCCGGCTTGTAATATCCGGCTTTGTCTGTTCCCAAGTCACTCTGTTTTTTCAAGGGAGCTCCGTCACGGTAGGTGGTGGCATGGAGCTCTTTACCCATCCAGTATTGGGCTCCAATCTTGACAATGGGGTATTCGGTAGACACTCCTTTTCTGATGTCTCGAAGGGTGTAGCATGCCACATTCACTTTGATGGCGTTTTCCGGTTTATCCAGAAGTAGCTTATGGTTATTGTCTATATAGAGCTTGTCTATGCCGGTATATTCCCCTTTAGTGTAGGTAAATCCATAGTCGTCTGTATTCCAGCTTATTCTTCCTCCGCAGATGGTGTCTTTACGGTCTGCAAGCTGTAGGATGACTCCATTGCTCAGGTCGGTCTTTTCATTTTCGCCTATGGGATAGGCTATAACGGCTCTGGAAGTCAATGACGCTGATTTGAGATATTCCTTGCAGACTTCTGCAATGGGTATCCCTTCGTGATAAATTCTGTACACATTTGAAAGAGAAAAGGAGAGAGCGGAGATATGTATGGCAGTGTAATCTTCCATATTGTCGGTGTCGATGGGAGGGAGGCTGCTCCATTCCTTGATTTTTCCGGCAAAACTGCTCAGTACGTTGCTGTTGCTCTGCATGGCTGATATGTTAATGATACATTGCGTGCTGCTACTCATTTCCACTTCGGGTATTGCACAACTGTATATACGTCCGCTCCACTCCATAATGAAGGATTGCTTGCCATCATTTATCGTTTGGGGTATGATGATGAATTCCTTGCCGGTAAGTTTGTTGTCTTTGACGCTCCATTCGCCGGAGGCTATGATGTCTTGTGTCCCCGTAAGATTACTGAAAGTCCCGTCTTCCAGATTATAATCGGCCGAGGTCTTGAGCCCGGTTGCGATGATACGCGGATTGGCTTTCAGCAAATCATTGGCAGAGTTGCTTGCGTCGGGTGTCAGAGAGATTGCCAGTTTGGACAGCTTGTGTTGGAACTCCAGGGTTACAGATTTGGTTTTACTGGTGATTCCTTGCGCTTTAGCTACCAAGAAGTCACTTTGTGCGCGGTTTTTCTCATTGCTCTGGTCTATCTGCACAGATACGGGAAGAACGGGTGTACCGGCAGCTACCCCTTCGGTTTGGTACGGGTGGT
>OGUD01000303.1_pt1 | contig 46845 bp, 39 predicted proteins | sample 1573671 | NCBI WGS metagenome assembly OGUD01 (sample SAMEA2582065, study PRJEB24529) | metagenome | biome: Human gut stool | place: China | collected 2011 | reverse complement strand
CAGACCTCTTCGGAACCTCGCTTTTCATAATGAGAATTATCCCGTCTGAAAATGATAGATTCGTGCTTGTCCTTTTTGATTTTGCCTTCCTTGATGAGCCGCTGCTTCTCCGCCCGGATACGCTCCAGCAGAGCCTCTGCAGGCTCGTCGGATGGGTCTTGCGGTACCAGCTTGCCCTGGACTGCCTCTTGCAGGATGGACTTTTTTAGGGCTTCTGAGAAAGAATCCTGTAGTTTTTGGAGAGCTGTTGCCTTAATTGCGTAATTCTCAATGACCAGTTCAGCTTTTTGGATACAAGCTACAATTCTTTCTTGCTCGGCAAGCGGCGGGACGGGAAGCAGTATCGTTCCCAGCTTGTCTCCTGAGATGTGAACGATTATGTCGCCGGTTGCTAAAGCTACTTTGCGGGCGATTATATACGGCGAAGCCATAATGTATGAAAGAAAAAGCGGGTTCATGCCATGCCGAGTCCAAAAAGCAAGGTCGCCGCTTGCGGCAATTGGCTCTGTTCCTAAATACGCTACAGCTTTAGCTATATCCGGCTTATTCTCGCCGGTAAGAGTCATGAGCACATCGCCATACGAAAAATGCTTACATTTCTCGTAGAGATCAGGGGCAATAAATGAAACAGCTGAAGTGAACGATGTCTGATAGGTTGTATAGAGCTCACCGTAGCGGACGCACGGGAGACCCTGTTGAACTGTTTCGTTCCGCTTTATGCCGCTACCGCGCACAATCTCTCCCAAGGAGCGAATACGCACCCACTCCCATGAATCAGGAATCTCGAATGGCACTTCACCCGCCAGCGACCGTACCTCACCATCGATTTTCTCATAAGGAGTATTATCGGCACCTTTGAAGATAACGGAGGGGTTCTTTTCGCACTTGATTTTCTTCTCTTTGATGAGCCGCTCCTTCTCCGTACGGATGCGTTCCAGCAGAACGCTGGCGGGCTCGTCATTCGGGTCCTGCGGCACAAGCTTGCCTTGAACAGCCATCTGGAGAATTGAGTTTTTCAGTTGCTGCGCAGTCATTCGTCGCCCTCCTCCGTAATGTCGATGCCAAGGATGTCGGTGATCTGGGCAAGGATGCGGTCGATGTCAGCGTTCAAGCTGGCCCGCTTTTCCTGGTACTGCTGAATCAGTTCTTTTGGCGGCAGGATCTCCTCCTCTTCGTGAGGATAGCCGCAAAGGTCAATGTTATAGCTCCGTGCTTTCAGTTCCTCGACGGTGTACTTCTTCGCCTTGTCGAAGCCGTCGATAGTGATTTCCTCACGGTTGTCCCACCACTCAACAGTCGGGGCGAAGTGCTCCAGCTTCATGGGCTTCGTTTTGGAGAAGTTCTTGTATCCCTCCGGCATATCCAGACGATAGAACCAGGTCTCCGTCGTGGGATGCGTCCGGTCGAAGAAAAGGATGTTTGTTGTGATAGAGGTGTACGGCGCAAACACGCTGTGCGGCATACGGATGACCGTATGGAGATTGAACTCGGACAGCAGTTTTTCCTTGATCGCCATTTTTGCGTTATCCGTGCCGAACAGGAAGCCGTCCGGCAGAATAATGGCGCACCGGCCGTTCTGCTTCAGCCGATACATGATGACAGACATAAAGAGGTCTGCGGTTTCGCTGCTACGAAGGTCAGCCGGGAAATTCTGTTTCACGCCCTCTTTTTCGTTGCCGCCATAAGGAGGATTCATCAGAATGACATCGAAGCGGTCGCTCTCCTTGTACTCACGCACATTCTTTTCCAAACTGTTGCCGTGGATGATGCGAGGATTGTCGATGTCGTGGAGCAGCATATTTGTGGCGCACAGAAGGAATGGCAGCGCCTTCTTTTCGATACCGTAGATGGAGTTGCTGTAAACCGTTCTGTCCTCGACAGTCTGCACCTGGGCGTCCAGCACCTTCAGCGCAGAGGTAAGAAAGCCGCCTGTACCGCAGGCGAAGTCCGCAATGGACTCGCCGAGCTTCGGCTTGATCATCTGCACCATGAAGTCCGTGACCGCACGGGGCGTATAGAATTCACCGGAGTTACCGGCGCTCTGCAAACTGCGGAGAATCGTTTCGTAGATCTCGCCGAAGGCGTGACGGTCCTCGTACTCTTCAAAGTCGATCTCGTCAATGACATTGATAACCTGGCGGAGCAGGATGCCGTCCTTCATGTAGTTATTGTTGTCCTCGAAGGCGGTGCGGACGATGATCTGGCTCATGGGTGTATTCTCATCGATTGCGATGGCCTTGAGGGTCGGGAACAGCTTTCCGTTCACGAAGTCCAGAAGCGCATCGCCGGTGAGAGCCTTGCCATCCTTGTGGTCTACGGCCCAATTGCGCCAGCGCAGCTCCTCAGGGATGATGGAGGTGTAATTCTCGTCGTAAAACTCCCATATCTCTTCCTTGGCGTCATACACCTTCAGAAAGAGAATCCAAACCATCTGCTCGATACGCTGGGCATCGCCGTTGATGCCTGCGTCATTGCGCATGATGTCCTGCAGTCGTTTTACCAGGTTATTTAAACTCATAGCTTATATCTCCTTACGCAGCGTAGATTTCCTTCTGCAAATCACGGATGGCTTGAATGTATCCGTTTTTGCCGCCGAACAGCTTTGCAATCTTCATGGGGGTGCCGAATTTGCGGAACGGGTCATTGGACAGGATTTCGAGGTTCTCGATGTCCTGAATGCCCTCGTTCATGTATTTGTCCAACAGCGCACTCAGAACTTCCTGTGCCAAGCCGGAATACTTGTAGAGGTATCCACGCTTGCGGACATTGTTTGCCCGCTCTGCCTTCGTCAGCGGTGCCTTGTCGTAGGCAATGTGGCAGATTAGGTCAAAATCGTCGATGTCCTTATTGCCTGATGCCTCGCGCAGCGCCTCTAGCAGAACGCCACGCTCCTGAAGTTCATCAATAATTGCCTGTTTCTTCTCCTCGGAGTTCCAGGCACGGAGGAACGAATCCAGGGTGGCATACTCACCGAGAATGTTCTTCTTGGAGTAATCCGTCACGCTTTCCGTGATGAGCTTACCGTCCTTGTCGTAGTATTGGACTCGCTCGTTCAAAATCGTGACCTCGACACCACGCACCCGGTATTTATGCTTCTTTTCAGGCGGATCATCGGTGTCCCCGCAGGGACCGGGAGTCGGGGCGGGCGGCTTCGGCGGATCGATGGTCGGCTCTTCGCCGGGATCATCGTCATCATCAATGATAGAGATCGGGTCTCCATCGAATTCCGGGTCTGCGAAAAGTCGGCAGGCGTTGCGGAAATCCATAATGGTGAAATACTCTTTGCCATAATCGGGCTTGAGTCGTGTACCACGACCGATGATCTGTTTGAACTCGGTCATGGAGTTTATGTTGTTGTCCAAAACGATGAGCCGGCATGTTTTGCAGTCCACGCCAGTTGTCATCAGTTTGGAAGTCGTAACGATCACGGGATATTTGCTATCCTCTGCGATGAAGTAGTCGAGCTGCGCCTTGCCCTCGGCGTTGTCGCCGGTAATGCGCATGACATACTTGGCGTTCTCCGCCACAAGGTCGCTGTTCTCATTCACGAGCGCCTGCCGCATACGCTCTGCATGGTCTATATCCACACAGAATACGATGGTCTTGGCAAAGCGGTCGTTCTCCTTCAAAAAGCGAGTAATACGTTTTGCAACGGCATTGGTACGCTCATCAATGATGAGGTTCTTGTCGTAGTCCTTGGTATTGTACTCACGGTCATCAATCTCATAGCCGTAGATATCCCGCTGTCCCGCTGTGGGACGCCAGCCTTCCAGATCTTTGTCCAGACCGACACGGAGAACTTTGTACGGCGCAAGGAAACCGTCGTCGATACCTTGCTTCAGACTGTATGTATAGATGGGTTCGCCGAAGTAAGAGATATTGGATACCTCTTTCGTTTCCTTCGGCGTAGCCGTCATGCCGATCTGGGTGGCGCTGTGGAAGTATTCGAGTATTCTGCGCCAGCGGGAATCCTCCTTGGCACTGCCACGGTGACACTCATCGATGACAATAAGGTCGAAGAAATCCGGCTGGAATGCACGGAACGGCTCTTCATTCTCATCACCGGCCAACTGCTGATAAAGGGACAGATACAACTCATAGGAGCTGTCCAGCTTTTTGCCCTCGATTTTCGTCATGACCTTTGCAAAAGGCTTGAAGTCCTGTTGCATGGTCTGGTCGACAAGAATGTTGCGGTCAGCAAGGAACAGGATCTTTTTCTTTCGGCCGGATTTCCAAAGGCGATGAATAATCTGGAACGCAGTATAAGTCTTGCCAGTGCCGGTCGCCATAACGAGGAGAATGCGGTCTTGCCCACGGGCAACCGCATCAACGGTGCGGTTGATGGCGATGCGCTGATAGTAGCGAGGGGTCTTATCACCCAGCTGGAAATAGTACGGCTCGGTAATAAGTTGTTCCTGCTCCGGCGTGAAATGCTCGTCGCCGATGTGCCGCTGCCAGAGATCATGCGGCGAGGGAAACTGCTCCAACATCAATTCACGCTCTTTGCCGGATTTCATATCGTGTTCCAAGAAACCGTCGCCATTTGAGCTGTACACAAACGGGATGTCCAGCACCTCGGCATATTCGATGGCCTGTTGCATTCCGGCTCCGACACTGTGTCTGTTATCCTTTGCCTCGACGATAGCCAAAGGAATATTGGGCTTGTAGTAAAGCAGATAGTCTGTGCGCTTTCTCTTTCCCCTGGCTGTGACATTTCCGCGGACGATGACACGACCGTCCGTGAAGTTGTACTCCATTTTAATTTGCTTAAGTTTATCCCAGCCTGCGCTCTCAATCGCTGGAGTAATATACTGTAACTTGATATCTTCCTCAGTCATCTCGTGTTTCGTCATAAGTTCGCTCACAGTGCCCCTCCTTTCAACTTCCGATAAGGTGCAATTATGAGAAGTTCCTTTTATACACATAGATTGTACCAGAATGCAGCCTCGTTTTCAACGAAAAGCCACTGACCCTGAATAATTCAGAGTCAGTGGCCTTTTCAATGCTACTTGAACGGTAATTTGAAATGTTGTCCTTATGCGTAGGTAACTTTGGCTGTCCTCGTTTTTTTGCTTCAATCGTCGTAATGTCCCTTGCACTGATACACTTCGATCAGATCATTTTCAATGCGATAGACCAGCCGGTTCACATCATCGATCCGGCGGCTCCAATACCCGCTGAGATTTTCTTTCAGCCCTTCCGGTTTTCCAATGCCTTCATACGGGCTGCGCGAAATATCCTTGAGCAATGCGTTGATCCGTTTCAGCGTCTTTTTATCCTGAGACTGCCAATACAGATATTCCGCAAAGGCCCGCTCCGTGAAGGTGATCTTACTCATGTTCCATAGCCTCAAGCTCTTCCAGCGTTCTCGTTACAGTCTTTCCCTGACGCATTTCCTCAATGCTGTCATTCAGGGCGGCCATATTGGATGCACTATAAAAGGGATCCATCGAGACTTCAAACGGAATGCGTTTTTCACGCGTCATCTTCTTGGCCAGCATAGTGATGGCTGTTGTCATCGAAAGGCCCAGTTCATTGCAGATCTCATCAAAATCCCGCTTCAGATTCTCATCCATCCGGACACTTACCGTCGTCATACTCTCACGCTCCTTTGTCACTTTTATTATATTCATATCGTGCAACATTGTCAATACATCGTTGCACAGATTTGCACAAAAGAAACACCCTGTACATTTCTGCACGGGGTGTTTCTCATTACTGCATCTTAAAATTCAGATTCATGCGTTGGTCTCGCCGCCCTCAACGACCAGCTCATCCTCATAGTCAAGGCCGTAGGTATCCACCAGCGTCTCCTCGTAATCCTTGTGGAAGAAGCTTTCCTCGCCCAGGCTCTTGATCTCATCGTTGATCCAGTCCAGCAGGGTGGTGTTGCCCTTGCTCACAGCGGGGGCGATGGTATCCTGGCTGCCCAGAGAGGGGATGCCGACTGTGTAGCCGGAGTTCTGCTTTGCAAAAGCGATGACCTCGGTGTTGTCGTTGGCCCATGCTACGCCATTGCCGTTTTCCAAGGCGTTCTTGGCGGTTGCATAGGAATCATACTTCTGCAGGGGAATGTCGGGATATTCCTTGGTCAGGTAGGTCTCGGCGGTGGTGCCGGAAATGACGATCATCTGATCGTCGGCGTTCCAGTTGTCCAGGCTGGTGATGACATTGCTGTCGGGAGAGATGACACCCAGTGCAACGTTCATGTAGGGCAGTGCAAAGTCCACCTCCTCAGCGCGCTCGGGCGTGACGGTGAAGTTTGCTAGAATGATATCAACCTTGCCGGTCTGCAGGTACTCAATGCGGTTGGCGGCTTCCGTGGAGACGAAGTTTGCTTCCACGCCCAGATCCTCGGCCAGGCGGCGGGCGAAGTAGACATCATAGCCCTGATACTCGCCGTTCTCATCCACATAGCCGAACGGGTTCTTGTCGGAGAAAACGCCGATGTTCACGGTGCCGTCTGCCTTGATCTCATCCAGCGTGCGGAACACGTCACTGCCGGCAGCTGCGGCAGAGCCGGAAGCGGCAGAAGAGGAGGATGCGCTGGCGCAGGGCCGCCAGATTCTTGCCGCCGTAGGCGACCGTCTCACTGCCCAGCTTCACCCGGCCCGCCTGCACCGGCTCCAGACCGTTCAGACAGCGCAGCAGGGTGCTTTTGCCGCAGCCGGAAGGCCCCACCACAACGATGACCTCACCGGGCTTGACGGCAAAGCTGACATTATCCAGAACATTGGTCTTGCCATCGTAGCTTTTTACCAGATGGTCTACAGTCAGGATCGGCTCTGCCATAACAGTCACTTCCATTTCTTTTCGAGGTAACCGGCCAGCAGGCCAGAAAATACAGGATAAACACGGTGAGGTAGATGCCAAACGCCGCGTTGGGGCTGGCGGTGCGGTTGGCCTCAATGATCTGCTGGGCCACCTTGAGCACCTCCACCACACCGATCATCAACACCAGGCTGGTGGTCTTGATCATGCGGGTGATGAGGTTGATGGACAGCGGGATGAGCCGCCGCACCGTCTGGGGGATGATGATGTACCAATAGGTCTGCACCCGGCTCATGCCCAGCGCCTCGCTGCTCTCGTACTGATGCTTCGGGATGGCGATGAGGGCACCGCGGACGAGGTCGCTCATCTCGGCCGTGCCCCAGAGCACGAACACAATGACCGCCGCCGTCTCATGCCAAGGCTCAGGGCACTTTCTGTCTGGATGGGTTCAATGGCTTCCAGCCCGCTGCGGAAGGCCTCGGCCATGTAGCTGCCGCCCAGAAAGGCAAGCCCCGCAATGCCGCAGAGCTCGGCGTTGGTCTTGATGCCGATCTTGGGCAGGCCGTAATAAAGAAAGAACAGCTGGACCAGCAGCGGCGTGTTCCGGCTGAGCCGGATATAAGCGCCCACGATACGGCGCAGCACCGGCACTTTTTCGTACTGGAGCACGGCGCAGACAAGGCCCACAAGGATGGCCCAGAAGATACCGGCCACGCCCAGACGCAGGGTGAGCCAGGCCGCTTTTTCATACTGCGGCAGATATTGCGCCATCACATTCCAGTCCATGTCTGTTCCCCTCCTTTTCTCCTGATCTTGCGGATGTTTGTTTCCGTTGGCCGTATGATATACCCATTTTCCCAGAATGTCAATAGGTTTATAGGTTTTTTGTTGCACAAATTCCGGTCAAATTGATAAACAAGCTATTCATCGCTGATTTTTCACTTCTGCTTTTCCACGCAAAAACGCCGTCTCTTGCCTTTTTGCACAAGAGACGGCGTTTGGTTCAGTTGCTTATTTTTGCTTTGCAGCAAGCAACAGGTCATTTTCTTTCCCGATGTTTTTGTTGTTCTCTAACTCTGATCGTTTTGCCTCCCAATCTCCATCATAAATAATCTCCTTCAATTTACAATAACTAAAAGCCAGCTTATCAATCTGTCCCAATGTCGTCGGCAATTCAATCTCTACCAGCCCCGTATGCTCAAAAGCGCCTTCTTCTATTCGTATCACTCCATAGCCGAGTTTCACTTTTTGCAGAGATTCACAGCGTGCAAATACCCTTTCTCCTGTCTTTTCTGTACCTTCAATCTCTGCCTGTGTCAGATAATGACAGTCTGCAAACACATCATTTCCAAGCACCCTGACATTCATCGGTACAGTAACCTGTAACAATCCAGACTCCTGAAACGCAGATTGCCGAATCTCGATTACATCCTCCGGAATTACAACAGACTTGAGCTTCCAATCATTTTTAAAGCAATTGGAGCCAATGCTATATGCCCTTCCCGTTGGAAGGTGCAAATTCACACCATCTTTATACTCATAGTGAGTTAAAACGATTTTTCCCTGTTGCTCTGACCACTCCGCCTTACAACCAGTCGGAACGACCATACCATCCCACGGTTTGGGCGGTTCCGGTTCCGGAAGTGGCTCCGGTTCACTGGAAGAAGCCGATTCCGAGGGGGCGGGCACTTCCTCCGGCTGAGAGGGAGCCGGTACCTCACTGGAAGCGGGCGGTTCCGCAGGCGCGGGCATCTCTCCCCCGCCGCAGGCAGAAAGCAGCACGGTACCGCACAAAAACAGCGCTGTGCACAGAACGGACCTCCATTTCATAGCGAGTCTCCTATTCTGCCCCGCAGGGGCCATCTTCTTTTTTTCAGAACACCTTGCGGCACTCCACCACAAGGCCGACCACCCGCACCTGCACCCGTTTCAGATCATAGATCTGGGGCTGGTGCACGGGGTTGAAGCTTTTGGGGGTCAGGACCACAAGGCTCCCCTCCTGACGGAAATATTTCACGGTGGCTTCATCGCCGTTGACCATCACCACGGCAAGCTGGCCGTTTTCCACCTCCGGCTGCTCCCGTACCAGGATCTCATCGTTTTCCGAGATGCCCACGGCGTTCATGCTGTCGCCCCGGACACGGAGCCAGAAGTACCGTGCCCCGTCTTTCCGGGTGATGGGGATGTAGCCCTCAATGTTTTCTTCCGCATACATGGGCAGGCCTGCACGCACCGTGCCCAGCAGCGGAGCCGTGAGGGCGGGATCGAACGGGACAGCTCCTTCGGGCAGCTTCCGCTCCTCCTGCACCGACGGGACGGCTTCGCCCAGCAGCTCCCCCACCGGCACGCCAAAATAGGCGGACACCCTGGCCAGCGTCTCGCCCGATGGGGTCGCCCCGGTGTTTTTCCATTTGGTCACTGTGGAGTTGCTCAGGCCCATCTCCTGCGCGGCCCGGCTGCGGCTGATGCCTCTGGCCTGACACAGGGCCGTGTAGCAGTCATAAAACACAAATTTTGCACTCCTTCTTGTGCAGAACGCCAGTTTTCTAACCGGATTCAGATTTTCCCTTGACTTTCTGAATTTAATCAGATATTATAGCCTCACAAGCTGATTTTGGTTAGATTTTATCCACCAAACCATCTGCGGTCTTTTCACAATCTTACCGGAAACTCTAACCAAAGTCAAGCTTTTTGAACGCAAAAACCACGACAAAAGGAGTGAAACTGTATGATCGAACGTCAGATCCATTTATCCTCGGGCGGCGGGGCTGCTTTGCAGGGGTACGACGGCCTGCTCCGCTTCGGCTACACCAAAAACCGGGGCATCTACGCCCTGCGGGTGGAAGCCGACGGCGAGTGGCAGGGCATGACCCTGCGGGCCTTCTGGCACCTGCCGGATGGGAACGCTGCCCCCTCCACGCTGGTGGTGGACGGCCTTGTGGAGGTACCCGCCCTCATCACGGCTGTGCCCGGGGAGGGGCGCATCACCTTTGAGGGCACCGATGGCACCCGCACCCTGACCAGCGCGGACGTGTGCTACTGCGTGGCCGAAAATTCCGGCACGGAGGACAGCACCCTGCCCCAGCCCGGCACGCCCGCCTGGCAGGCCCTGCTGGAACGGCTGAAAGCAGCTGTGGAAAGCGGTGCATTCCGGGGTGAAAAGGGGGAACCCGGACCGCAGGGAGAACCCGGTGCCGCAGGACCCACCGGCCCCAAAGGAGAGCCCGGCCCGCAAGGCCCGCAGGGAAAACCCGGCCCCCAGGGCCCAAAGGGTGACCCCAGCGATCCCGGCCAGTGGGAGCTGCTGGAAAAGGTGTCCCTGAACGCCGCCGCTGCCAGCTTTGAGCGCACCTTTCCCACCGAACTGCAGGCGCTGAAGGTGCTGTTTCAGGCAGGCAGCAGCCAATCCAAGGGCACGCTGCACTGGGTTTGCAGCACCAGCGATGGTACCCAGCTGCTCAGTGCTTCTGCCCCCTGTGCTGCCAGCAGCCCGATGTCCAGCCCGCCCACCCGCACCTTTGCCAGCTTTCAGGCACTTCCCTGCTTCGGGCAGTATCTCTGTTTTGCCGCATCCGGCACCACAGGTGCACCACCTGCGGTCGTTTTGCCTGCCGGAAGCGGCGGCCAGAATGTGGATGCCAGCCAGAAGCTCGGCAGGCTGACCCTGACCGTGGACACCAACGTCCGGCTTGCCGCCGGTGCCACGATCGAGCTGTGGGGCGTTCCGGCCTGAGCGGGAACACCGAAACCGTTCCCGACAGAACTTTCGGTAAAATTTCTTTCACTTTCCATGAAATTTTTGTGTTTTGCCTTGATGCATCTTCCATATTTTGTTATACTGGTTAAAAAGCGGAAAGTGGGGAGTCGTCCATGGATGTCCCTGTTCGGTTTATCGATTCGATCATCAACAATCCCCTGCTGATGCAGTTTCTTGTGCATCGGTGGTTTTTTCTGTTGGAATATGACCCCCGTCTGGATCAGCTGCGGGTCTACGATACCCGGAGCCGCACGCTGGAAACGCTGGATGCCTACCTTGGCTCCGAGAAGCCGGAGCACGCCACGATCTTCGCGGAGGACCGCTGGAAGATGCGTGCCCTGCTCACCGGTGAGCTGTACGGCCCGCTGGAGATGCGCTTTGTCTCGCCGGAGGGGGTGTATTATTCCCGGGAGGTGGATGCCCGCCCGGTCGAGGACCCCGCCCGCGGCACGCTCTATGTAGGCTACGCAAAGGACATCACCGACCAGAAGAATCAGACCCAGGAGCTGCTGGAGCAGGCCCGCCACGATTCCCTGACCCAGCTGTATAACAACCGCACCGGCAAGGAGCTTATCGACCGTTATCTGCAGGCCAAAGATCCCTATGCCTCCTGCGGAATGCTGGTCATCGACCTTGATTTTTTCAAGAATGTCAACGACCGCTATGGGCATCTGTTCGGCGACAAGGTCCTGCAGGAGTTTGCCCGGATGCTGCGCACCCTGTTCCGCTCCAGCGACATTCTGGTGCGGTTCGGCGGCGATGAATTTGTAGTGTTTTTGAAGGATATCCCCAACACCACCCTGCTCCAGAAGACCCGCCAGCTTTCGGAATCCGTGCAGCAGGTCAAGTTCTGGGAAAACGATTACCGAATGACCTGCAGCATTGGTGCCTGCTTCCTGCCCGAAAACACAGCGGGCTATTCCTTTGACCAGCTGTTCGAAAACGCGGACTGGGCCCTGTATCAGGCCAAGCAGAACGGCCGCAACCAGTATGTGTTCTGCGACAATCTGCGGCGCTACGCCCAGACGGTTCCTGCCGCCCCGGAAACAGCCGATATCGATGCACGCTACCTGCACAACGACCTGATCTCCACCGCCTTTGAACTGTTTGAGAAGAACAACAGCTTTGAGACGGCCATTCCCCTCTTCCTGAAGATCGTCGGCATCCGGCTGCAGCTGGACCGCATTACCATTGTGGACACCTGCATCCGGGAACGCAGCGTCTCCCGGCAGTTCCAGTGGACCTCTCCCCACGCGGAGCCGGTGCCTCTGAACGGTAACTCCTTTACCAAGGAGGACTTCCTGACCCTGTTCCACAGCTACGATGAATACGGCACCACCGTGCTGCAGGCCGACAATATGGGAATGTACTCGCCGCAGGGGCGCGCACTGCTGATGCAGGGCGGAGCACAGACGGTGGTCTACGCTGCCATGTACGGCGAGGGCGAGTATCAGGGTGCCATTGCCTATGTGGTGTGCGGCAGCAAGCGGTACTGGACACCCCAGAACCGCCGGGAACTGGGCGAGATCACCAAGATCATCAACGCCTACCTGAGCAAGCATCTGGCCGTGAACGATGTAAGCCGCGGCATGACTTCTGCCGCCAGTTTGAGCAGTATCAGGCCCAGCATTACCCGGAGGTACGCCTGCGGGTGCGGATGGGTGTGTACGCCATTGAGCCCGGCTGCCTGAGCGCATCTGCCGCCATCGACAAGGCCAACTTTGCCCGCAAGCAGGTGCACAGCAACACCCGTGTGTCTGCCATCCAGTTTGACAAAAAGCTGGAGGTCAAGCAGACCCTGACCGGTGAGCTGCTGAGTGGCCTGCCGCAGGCGCTTGAGAACGGCGAATTCAAGCTGTACCTCCAGCCTAAGTTCTCGCCCAAGGATCTCTCGGTCATCGGAGCCGAGGCGCTGACCCGCTGGATCAAGCCGGACGGCACCGTGGTCTACCCCGACCAGTTCATTCCCATTCTGGAATCCACGGGCCGCATCGTGGAGCTGGATCTGTACATCTTCGAGCAGGTGGCCCAGTTCCTGCAGCGCAATGCACAGGCCGGGCACCGGCTGCTGCCCATTGCGGTGAATGCCTCGGTGGTGCTGGCCCGGGAGGATGCCCCCACCCAGGAGTACAGCGAGATTCTGGAAAAGCACAACATCAGCGCCCGGATGCTGGAGATCGAACTGACCGAGACCGCGGTGGTCTCGGAGTACGACCGGGTGAAGCGCCTGCTTTCCTCCTTCCAGAGCGATGGAATGCAGACCTCGCTGGACGATTTCGGCGCGGGCGGTTCTCTGCTGAACAACATGGTGGATATCCCCGTGAACACCATCAAACTGGACAAGCTCTTTCTGACCCGGTGCAGTTCCAACGCGCGGGGCACCGATTTCCTGCGGGAGATCGTGCATCTGGTCAAACGGCTGGGCTACAACGTCATCTGCGAAGGCATCGAGACCGAGGAGCAGGTGCAGCTCCTCCGCTCGCTGGACTGCGACGGCGCACAGGGCTTCTGGTTCTCCAAGGCCATCCCGGCTGAGGAGTTCGAGCGGCGGTATCTCTGCGACTGAGACAAAAAACACTCCCCTTCGAGTGGAGCCGTGCGGCACACGGTCCTGCCCGAAGGGGAGTGTTGCTGTTTAGAAAGAATTATACCGTGGTCTCGACCCGGAGAGCACCACCGGCGATCTCTTCTGCCGTCAGGGGGGCAGCCTGCGCCGGGGCGTTCAGGCGCTCCTTGGCGACTGCCAGCATCAGCTTGATGCGGTTTTCCTGGTTGACCCGGGTGGCGCTGGGGTCATAATCGATGGGGGTGATATTGGCGCTGGGATACAGGGCACGGATCTTGTTCACCATGCCCTTGCCCACGATATGGTTGGGCAGGCAGCCGAAGGGCTGGGCACAGACGATGTTGCCGTAGCCGCCCTGCACCAGCTCGATCATCTCGGCGGTCAGCAGCCAGCCCTCGCCCATCTTGGCCCCCAGCGAAATGATGCCGTGGGGCTTTTCCACCAGCTCCTTGAAGGGCCCGGGGGCGTAGAACCCGGCATCGGCTGTGGCCTTGAGCATGGCACGCTCCACGCTGTCCAGCCAGTTGAGCAATTGATCCGTGCCCATCTTGACGGCCAGCTTGCCGCCGTAAAGGACATGATCCTCGCCCATATTGAAGATGCAGTACTGCACAAAGCCCATCAGGCCCGGGAAGTTCACCTCACAGTCCTGGCTCTCCAGGAACTTCTGCAGGTCGTTGTTGCCCAGGGGGCTGTATTTAACGTAGATCTCGCCGACTACGCCCACCTTGACCTTGGGCACCCGGGTCACAGGGATGGCCGCAAAATCCTTTGCAATGAGCGGGAAAGTGTGCTTCATTTCCCGGGCGGTAAAGCCCTTGCCGGCCAGCAGAACGCGGCCCAGACGCTCGACCCACAGATCGACCATCCGGTCAGCGGCTCCCTTTTCGTTCTCGTAGGGGGCCACCTGATTGCGCAGGGCACAGAGCATATCGCCGTAGAAAATGCAGGCAAGCGCGCGGCGGGCCAGCGGCAGGGTCATCTGGAAACCGCTGTCTTTTTCCAGACCGGAGAAGTTCAGGCTGGCAACGGGGATCTGGGGATAGCCCGCCTTGACCAGAGCCTTGCGGAGCAGGTGGATGTAGTTGGAAGCACGGCAGCCGCCGCCGGTCTGGGTGATGAGCAGGGCCGTATGATCCAGGTCATACTTGCCGCTGTTCAGGGCATCCAGAAACTGGCCGATGACCAGCAGGGCCGGATAGCAGGTGTCGTTGTGGACGTATTTCAGGCCCAGCTGTGCCACGGCGCTGCCGCAGTTGCCCAGGATCTCGCACTTGTAGCCGTCGTAGCGCAGGGCGTATTCCAGCAGCCGGAACTGGGTAATGGCCATGTTGGGGATGAGGATGGTGTGGGTCTGCTTCATCTCCGGGGTAAATTTGGGATAATTGTATTCCATAGGTTCCTCCTATGTATCAGGCTTCTGCCTTGGGGGCGGCCTTTTCCTCTGCCGCCTCGTCGCGCTCCTCCAGAGCGGCGAACAGGCTGCGCAGACGGATGTTGACCGCACCCAGATTTGTGATCTCGTCGATCTTGAGCTGAGTGTAGAGCTTGCTGCCTGCCTGCAGGATCTCGCGGGTCTCATCGGTGGTAATGGCATCCACGCCGCAGCCAAAGGAGACCAGCTGCACCAGATCCATATCCTTCTGGGTGGTGCAGTACTTGGCCGCCGCATACAGGCGGCTGTGGTAAGTCCACTGGTTCAGCACGCTGGTGGGGAACTTTTCCACCCGGTTGGAGATGCTGTCCTCGGTGACAACAGCCGCGCCGTGGCGGGTGATGAGGTGGTCGATGCCATGGTTGATCTCAGGGTCAACGTGGTAGGGGCGGCCAGCCAGCACGATGATGCGCTTGCCCTGACGGCGTGCCTCATCAATGATCTCGCTGCCCTTGACCCGGATCTGGGCCATGTGGGCCTCGTGCTCGGCGTAGGCAGCATCGGCAGCGGCCTGCACCTCCTTTTCGGAAATGCCGCCGAAGTATTTGGGCAGGACTTCCTTTGCCATCTTGCGGACAAAGTCCTTGGGGCGGTGGATGCCCACATAGTCATAGATAAACTTCTGGCCCTCCAGCTCGGGGCAGTTGCCTGCCAGAACTTCAGGGTAATAGGCCACCACCGGGCAGTTATAGTGGTTGTCGCCCAGTCCTTCGTCAAAGTTGTAAGTCAGGCAGGGGTAGAAGATGGCATCCAGGTGCATCTGGCTCAGGGCCTTGATGTGGCCGTGGCTCAGCTTGGCCGGGAAGCAGGCGGTGTCGCTGGGGATGGTGGCCTGACCGGCCAGATACAGCCCCCGGCTGGACACCGGGCTGGTGTGCACGGCAAAGCCCAGCCTGGTCCAGAAGGTGTACCAGAAGGGCAGCAGCTCGTACATATTCAGGCAGAGCGGGATGCCAATGGAGCCGCGCTTGCCGGGCACGGGCTTGTAACCGGCCAGCAGCTGCTGCTTGTAGGCGTACAGATTCAGGCTGTCGTCCTCGCTCTTACCGGTCACGGGCTTATCGCAGCGGTTGCCGGAGATGAACTTGCGGCCATCGGCAAAGGTGTTGATGGTGAGCTGGCAGTGGTTGCCGCAGCCGCCGCACTTGACGCTGACCACCTTCTGGTCGAAGGCTTCCAGCTCGGCCAGATTCATCATCCCGGAAGTTTCCCGATGGTTCTTATGGCTCTGGCGCAGGCCGAACAGGGCCGCGCCGTAGGCACCCATCAGGCCCGCGATGTCGGGGCGGATGACCTCCACGCCCATCTCTTTTTCAAAGGCGCGGAGAACAGCTTCATTGTAGAAAGTACCGCCCTGAACCACGATCCTGCGGCCCAGCTCCTCGGGGCTGGATGCGCGGATGACCTTGTACAGCGCGTTCTTGACCACACTGATGGACAGACCGGCGGAAATGTTCTCGATGGAAGCGCCGTCCTTCTGGGCCTGCTTGACCGAGCTGTTCATAAACACGGTGCAGCGGCTGCCCAGATCCACGGGGCGGTCTGCGAACAGGCCAAGGGCGGCGAACTCCTTGACATCATAGCCCAATGCCTGAGCAAAGGTCTGCAAAAAGCTGCCGCAGCCGGAGGAGCAGGCCTCGTTCAGGAAGATGTTGCTGATGGCACCATCCTCGATCTTAAAGCACTTCATGTCCTGACCGCCGATATCGATGATGAAATCCACATCGGGCATAAAGTATTTGGCGGCGGTGAAATGAGCCACCGTTTCCACCAGACCATAATCACAGCGGAAGGCGTTCTTGACCAGCTCCTCACCGTAGCCGGTGGTGGTCACGCTGGCCACCTGCAGGCCGGGGTGTTCCCGGTAGATCTTGATCAGCTGTTCCCGGATCAGGGGCAGCGGGTTGCCAAGGTTGGGCTGGTAATTGGTGTACAGGATCTGGCTCTTCTCGTCCACCACCACCAGCTTGACGGTGGTGGAGCCGGAGTCGATGCCGATATGCACCGGGCCGCACTGGGCGCTGAAAGGCACATGGGGCACGCTGTGGGACATGTGCCGGGCATGGAATTCCTCGTACTCCTGCTTGTTGGCAAAGAGCGGAGGCTCACTGGCATAAGTAGCGGTGGCGGCGTACTGGTCCAGCGCGTCGGCCACTGCGGAGAGTTCGAACTCCTTGTCCGCATAGAGGGCGGCACCCAGTGCCACATAGAGCAGGCTGTTCTCGGGGCAGGTTCCGGTGACCCCCAGCGCCTCATCAAAGCTCTTGCGCAGCACGCTGCTGAAGGTCAGCGGCCCGCCCAGATACAGGATATTGCCCTTGATGGGGCGGCCCTGTGCCAGACCGGCAATGGTCTGGTTGACCACCGCCTTGTAGATGCTGGCGGCGATATCCTCCGTGCGCGCGCCCTGATTGATGAGGGGCTGCACGTCACTTTTGGCAAACACGCCGCAGCGGGACGCGATGGTATAGGTGCGCTCGGCCTTTTCCGCGGCCTTGTTCATCTCGTCGGCACTCATCTTCAGCAGGGTGGCCATCTGGTCAATAAAGGCACCGGTGCCGCCGGCACAGCTGCCGTTCATGCGGACCTCGGTGCCGTTGGTCAGGAACAGGATCTTTGCGTCCTCGCCGCCCAGCTCGATCACGCAGTCGGTGGCGGGCACAAACCGCTTGACTGCAACACGGGTGGAGAACACCTCCTGCACAAAGGGCACGCCGCAGCTGTCGGCCAGACCCATGCCGGCAGAACCGGAGATGCTCAGCAGAGCCTTGTTTCCGTGCAGGTGCTCTGCATCGATGCGGCGCAGCAACTCCTGCGCCTTTTCCAGAATATGGCTGTAATGACGCTCGTATGTTGAATAAATCAGCGCATCATGTTCGTCCAGCACCGCGCACTTGATGGTGGTGCTTCCGATGTCAAGACCTACTCTCACTTGCTTTTCCTCCTGAGGAACAATATAAAAATACAGTTGTATTATACTCAAAAATCGGGATACAATCAATCCAGTCACCATATTTTACACGCAAAAAATAGTATTTTCCGCTCAAAAAGTTAAACATTTTGTTAAATTCACGAATACAGCTCCCCTGTTTTTCTACATTCCGGTTAAGATTCTTTACTCAGAGTGATTTTTACACAAAAACGCCCTGCCCCGGAAAAGCCCGGAGCAGGGCGCTGAACATCGTATCATTCCATTTTATCGGACAACAGAGCAAGCTCCCGCAGGATCTGCCAGCGCAGGCCATCAGCTGTGGTGAGTGCCGGATGGATGGTGTGCAGTTCCACACTGCCCTCAATGGGAAACATCGTTCCGGCCAGCGGGATGCGCACCTCTGCCCGGGTGCCGCTTCCAGCACCGCGCGGCGTGAGGGAAAGCACCCACCCCATGTGGGCGCAGTAACGGCGGCAGAGCAGCAGCCCTGCCTGCACACCGCCCAGGAAGCGGCGGCGGTTCTCCATCCAGTTTTCACCGGTGGGCAGGCCGCAGCCGTCGTCCTCCACGATCAAGTACAGATCCTCGTCGTCCCGGGTGAGCCGGATCTTGATCTGCCCGCCGGGGCTTACGGCCCGCAGGGCGTTGGAAAGCAGATGAAACAGCAGCTGCTCGGCCTCCTGGGCATCCGCCTTGACATAGCAGCGCCGGAACGGGCTGTGATCCACGGTCAGCCGGATGCCCAGCTGCTTCTCGATCTCCGGGGCTATCTGGGCGGCCTCCATCAGGATCCAGCACAGGTCTACCGGCTTCATGGACGGCTTGTCGTTCATCTCCACTTCCAGCAGGCCCATCATCTCCCGCAGGGTGCGCTCCAGGCGGATGCTCTCCTGCCCCATATCCTCCAGCGCCTGCCGGGTCCTTTCGTCTCCGGTCCGGGCCAGATGCATCTGCAGGTATTCCCGGTTCTGGTCCATGATGCGCAGGGAGTGCAGCAGCACGCTCTCAAATTGTTTGCGGGGGAAATCCCCCATCCCGCTCTCTTTTGCCATTCCGTTCTCTCTCTTTTTTCTCATCGTCCGGCCTTCCGTCCCTGCGTTCCGCTGTCGATCAATTTCTGGCGGCCCGCATAGATCAGCTTGCCCAGGGTAACGCTATGCCCCATCAGGCCGTAATCCTGCTTGAATTTCTGCCAGGCTTCGGTGTTGTATTTTTCCACCCCGTCGATCAGGCGGCGCATCCCGCAGTCCACAGCGGCCACTGTGGTGTGGTGTTCCTCGGCCACAGTCTGCAGGATCTCCTTGCGCACGGCCAGCTTCCGCTCCGTGCCGCATACGACCTGCAGCGCAGTGGTCAGATATTCACAGTTTACATCCGGCTGCTGGATGCCCCACTCCGCATAAAGCTGCTTGCAGAACGGCAGCACCCAGAAGATGCCGATGTCCGTAGAGCTGCGCAGATCCAGCAGCAGATCCAGCAGGCTGCTGCGCTCCGGCAGGTACTGCCTGCCGTCCGGCCGCAGGAACGATGCCGTGGCATCGCTGTACCAGTCATCCCCCTGCAACAGCAGCAGCGGGCGGTTATGCAGGCTGTTAAGCCGCTTGAGGAACTCATACCCGTCCATATCCTCCAGCTGGCTCGAAAGCACCACGATATCCACACTGCGCTGCTGGCGCAGCTCCCGCAGCAACTCCTCGCCGCTGTGGAAACAGACACAGCAGATCGCAGGATTCTGCTCCTCCAGATAATTTTTCCGGACGCGGATCTCCCGCTCGTCGTAGCTCAAAAGCGCGACATGCAGCTTTGAAACGAGTCGTTCCGTCAATCCAACCTTCCCCTTTGCCTTAAAATTGCCGCACTTTTCTTCCGTGCGTACTGTACGATACTATTTTATAAGGCCCTGCGGAAAGATTCAATCCCCGAAAAAACGTCACTATGCGTCGAACCGTGCAGGAATGGCGGATTTTTGCGTCTTGATTTCTGGTAATTTACGTCATAAAGTGTCGATTTTTGTTTCTTTCACCTTCTTCAGCATAACACCATCTTTCCCGAAAAGCAATGGTTTGTTCACATTCATCTGATACTATATCTACGTTATTTTGTTTTTTGCCCGGCATTTCCCACACGCCGCCGGGCACGCATAAGAAAGGCCTGCCTATGCTACAACTGAAAAAGATCCGCAAGGAATACAAGACCGGTGACCTTGTACAGACCGCACTGAATGATGTCAGCCTGAACCTGCGCGACAGCGAATTTGTCGCCATCCTGGGCCCCTCCGGCTCCGGTAAGACCACCCTGCTGAACATCATCGGCGGCCTGGATCGGTACGACAGCGGTGACCTTGTCATCAACGGGATCTCCACAAAAAAGTACACCGACCGCGATTGGGACTCCTATCGCAACCACACCATCGGCTTTGTGTTCCAGAGCTACAACCTGATCCCCCATCAGACCGTTCTGGCCAACGTGGAGCTGGCCCTGACCATTTCCGGCATCTCGGGCGCAGAGCGCAAGCGCCGCGCCACCGAGGCACTGCAGAAGGTGGGGCTGGGCAATCAGCTGCACAAGCACCCCAGCGAGATGTCCGGCGGCCAGATGCAGCGCGTTGCCATTGCCCGCGCGCTGGTCAACGATCCGGATATCCTGCTGGCAGACGAGCCCACCGGCGCACTGGACAGCGAGACCAGCATCCAGGTCATGGAGCTGCTCAAGGAGGTGGCAAAGGACCGTCTGGTGGTCATGGTCACCCACAACCCGGAGCTGGCCCAACAGTACGCCACCCGCATCGTGAACCTGAAGGATGGTGTCATCCGCTCCGACACCGCCCCCTACGAGCCTGACACCGCTCAGCTTGCCCCTGCCGTTCACAAGAACATGGGCCACTCCTCCATGTCGTGGTGGACCTCGCTGACCCTGAGCTTCAACAACCTCTGGACCAAAAAGACCCGCACCCTGCTCACGGCCTTTGCAGGCTCTATCGGCATCATCGGCATTGCGCTGATCATTTCCCTGTCCACCGGTGTCAACCAGTATATCGCCGATATGGAGCGGGACACCCTTTCCGAGTACCCGGTGCAGATCCTGCGCAGCGGCATGGATCTGACCAGCCTGCTGTCCGCCGACCTGCCCGGCCAGACCGCCGCCCCCGACCTCGGCGAAGGGATGGTGCCGGTGCGCCAGCTCGTGACCCAGATGGTTTCCGGCATCACCTCCAACGACCTGAAGAGCCTGAAAACCTACCTCGAGAGCGATGCCTGCAGCATTGGGGAGAGCGTTTCCTCGGTGGAGTATTCCTATAATGTCCAGCCTCAGATCTACCGCCAGGACCCGGACGGCAGCATCCGGCAGGTGAACCCGGATTCCTCCCTTTCCGCTCTGGGCATCAGCTCCACCAGCTCGACCAACAACATGATGGCCAGCATGATGAACACCAGCGTGTTCTACCAGCTGCCCGCCAGCGATGCCCTGTATCATTCCCAGTACGAGGTCAAGGCAGGCCGCTGGCCCGAAAGCTACAACGAATGCGTTGCCGTGCTGGGTGCGGACGGTTCCATCACCGATTATGCTCTCTACGCGCTGGGCCTGCGGGACAACGCCGAGCTGGACAAGATGATCCAGCAGTTCGCCCAGAACCAGAATGTGGATGTGCCCGAAGATTTCAAGACCTACCGGTACAGCGATTTTCTGGGCCGCACCTTCAAGCTGGTCAACGCGGCCGACCGCTACCAGTACGATGATGCCCACAGCACCTGGGTGGACAAATCGGACGACAAGGCCTTCCTGCAGGAGCTTGTGGCCAACAGCGAGACCATGACCATCGTGGGCGTGGTGCAGCCCAGGGAAAACGCCTCCGCCGCCATGCTGTCCTCCGGCATCGCCTATCCCGCCTCCCTGACCCGGCACGTCATGGACACCGCCGCCCAGAGCAGGCTGGTGCAGGATCAGATTGCCGACCCGCAGACCAATGTGCTGAACGGTGAGACCTTCGGCACCGAGCGAACCGCTGCCCTGGACATGGCTTCCCTCTTCTCCATTGACACCGACCAGCTCGAGAGCGCCTTCCAGTTCGACCCCGGCAAGCTGGATCTTGACCTGAGCGGCGCGTTCGACCTGAGTGACGGTTCTGTAGATTTTTCCTCCCTCATTGACCCAGACAGCTTCCAATTTGATCTGGCCGAAACGCCCGGCATCGACATGAGCGCCCTGACGGACGTGTTCGCCAACATGGACATTTCCATCCCCGCCGACAAAATGCAGCAGCTGGCCCAGAAGGTGATGACCGGCTACAAGGATTACATCATCGGCAACGGCATTCTGGGGCTGGACAAGATCAGTTTTGACCAGTATCTTGCCAGTGACCAGTTCCAGCAGCTGATGAAGGATTCCATGGGCAGCCTCATCGATACCACTGCCCTGCAGGAGCAGTTTACTGCCGCCCTGCAGCAGGTCATGGGCAGCGTGATGGCAAACTTCTCGGAACAGATCGCCGCCGAATTGCAGGCCCAGCTGGGCACTGCCATGGAGCAGGCCATGGGCCAGATCAGCACGAATCTGCAGAGCCAGATGACCGAGCGCTTCTCCTCTCTGGGCAGCCAGATGGAAAGCGCGCTGAAGATCGACGCAGATGCGTTCCGGAATGCCATCCGGTTCAACATGACCGAGGACGATCTGGCGGAGCTGATGAAGTCGAAAATGATGTCCACCAGCGCCACCTACGAAAGCAACCTGCAGGCCTTTGGTTATGCCAGCGAGGACGACCCCAGCCAGATCAACATCTATCCGCTGGACTTCGAGCAAAAGGCTAAGGTCCTCAATGTGCTGGACAGCTACAATGCCGCCATGCGTGAGCAGGGCGCGGAAGACAAGGTGATCCAGTACACTGATGTGGTGGGCACCCTGATGACCTCCGTGACCAGGATCATCAACATGATCTCCAACATGCTGGTGGCCTTTGTCTCCATCTCGCTGGTGGTCTCCTCCATTATGATCGGCATCATCACCTATATCAGCGTGCTGGAGCGCCGCAAGGAGATCGGCATCCTGCGTGCCATCGGTGCTTCCAAGCGGAACATCTCCGAGGTGTTCAACGCCGAGACCTTCATCATCGGCCTGTGCTCGGGCCTCATGGGCATCGGCCTCAGCAGACTGCTGCTCATTCCGGGCAACATGCTCATCCAGAAAATCGCCGTCGGCACCAGCGTAGTGGCCGTTCTGCCCTGGAAGGCCGCTGTGGTGCTGGTTGCGCTGGCAACTGTGCTGACCATTCTGGGCGGCTTCATCCCCGCCAAAACCGCTTCCCGCTCTGACCCTGTCAAGGCTCTGAGAGCAGAATAAGATCACTTTCTCAAAGAGGCTGTTGCACAAGCCCCAGCAAAAAAGACCAGAGTTGTTTCGCCAAAAGGCGTTACAACTCTGGTCTTTTGCTTTCTTTCATGTAAACAGTGCGGCGGCTTCTTTACCACTCTTCTTCGTCAGCGCCCACCCTTGTGCGGCGGAACATGCTCTCCACAATGGCGCAGTATTTATCCGCCAGACAGACGATGACCGCCTCGCGGCAGGTCGGGATATGGCGGAAGGTCAGGGGCCACATGTGGCTTGCAATGACGTTCTGCTCCTTTTTGGTAATGCCGAACACCCGCTGTGCGTTCACACAGGCCGACCCGGGATGGGAAAAGCCGTGCATCTCAAACAGATGCCGCAGGCCGCGGAAAGAGCCCTGCTTGTGCCAGTCATAGAGATAGAAATCGTGGAGGAAGGCCCCCACGGCCAGCGTGGTCTCATCGGCTCCCAAATGGAAGCGGTGGTTGATCCAGCAGCTGACCACGACCACATTCTTGCAGTGCTGGTAAGTGGTCACATCACCGTGCTGGATAAACTCACGCATTTCCTGCACCTTGGGGTGATGGTCGTACTGTTCCAGAATAGCGGACAGGCGCTCCCGTTCCGTTTGTGAAAGCTGCATGGAAAATTCCCTTTCTTTTTGTCAGAAACGCTCAGCTCAGCTCCGCAGCTGAACCGGGTTGGAGCTGCCGAAGTTCTCAGCGGCCGAAGGATTTTCGCGGGTCAGGCTCAGGTCCACCAGATACTGCTTGCCGTCGCCCAGCGCCTCCAGCTCGGCCAGCTTGGCCTCGGCAGAAGCCTTGTCCGGGTACCACTGGATGAGGAAGAAGTTCTCCTCCTCCACGCCGTAATACAGCCACTGGCCGTCCGCCCGCAGCAGGTCGTCCAGATGATCCACCTCATCGCCATCGGTCAGGCCCAGGCCCTCCTCGGCGTAGACATTTTCAGGTTCCACCTGCAGCACCTCAATGACCTGAATGGCGCTCTGTAAGTATTCATCCTGCGAAATGCTCTTGTCCGAGCGTTCCCAGCCCGTCAGGAATGCCTGCATCAGCAGGTTCTTCACGGAGATCTCCGGCTTCATTGCCATAACATATTCCTCTTTCCTCGTTTGTTTCCGCTGACCAGTATACGCTAAAAATTGTGAAAGGTCAACTATTTCTTTATGAATTTTTTGTAGCAACGCACAAAAGGCATTTTGTTCCAGTTCATTTCTGAACTTTTTATGAAACCCCTTGATTTTTGACCCGCATCGGTGTATATTAGCACTCGAAAGATATGAGTGCTAAGTAGATGCAGCATCGGCTGCTTCTTCTGCATTGCCGCTCCTTTTGCGAGGGGCCGGATCTGAATACTGTACAAAAGAGGTTTTGTATTATGGCGAAGAAAGAATTTCAGGCTGAAAGCAAAAAACTGATGGACATGATGATCAACTCCATCTACACCAACAAGGAGATCTTCCTGCGTGAGCTGATCTCCAACGCTTCGGATGCCATCGACAAACTTTATTATAAGAGCCTGACCGATCCTTCCGTGGGCATGAACAAGGGCGATTTCCGCATCCTGCTCACCCGCGACAAGGACAACCGCCTGCTGACTGTCTCCGATAACGGCATCGGCATGACCAAAGAAGAGCTGGAGCAGAACCTGGGCACCATCGCCCACTCCGGTTCTCTGGACTTCAAAAAGGACAACAAGGACGAGAACATCGACATCATTGGTCAGTTCGGCGTAGGCTTCTACTCCGCCTTCATGGTCGCCGACAAGGTCACCGTCATCTCCAAGGCATACGGTGCGGACGAGGCCTGGCAGTGGGAGTCCAGCGGTGCTGACGGCTACGAGCTGACCCCCGCCGAGAAGGACACCGCCGGTACTGACATCATCCTGCACATCAAGGACAGCACCGATACCGACAATTACGAGAACTTCCTCGACGAATACGGCATTGTGGCCATCGTCAAAAAGTACAGCGACTATGTGCGCTATCCCATCCAGATGGAGCGGGAAAAGAGCCGCCAGAAGCCCGAACCCGATCCCAAGCCCGAGGACTACAAGCCGGAGTGGGAGACCTACACCGAGCTCGAGACCCTGAACAGCATGGTGCCCATCTGGAAGAAGCAGAAGAGCGAGGTCACCGACGAGGAATACGCCAGCTTCTACAAGGATAAGTTCAACGATTACTCTGACCCCGCCCGCGTCATCGTGAGCCGTACCGAGGGCACTGCCAACTACAACGCCCTGCTGTTCGTGCCCAGCCATCGCCCCTATGATTTCTATACCAAAGAGTATGAGAAGGGTCTGGCCCTGTACGCATCCGGCGTGCTCATCATGGAAAAGTGCGCCGACCTGCTGCCCGATTACTTCAGCTTCGTCAAGGGCATTGTGGACAGCCAGGATCTGAGCCTGAACATCAGCCGTGAGATGCTGCAGAAGGACAACCAGCTGAAGCTGATCCACAACGCACTGGAAAAGAAGATCAAAAACGAGCTGCACTCCATGCTGGTCAACGACCGCGAAAAGTACGAGGCATTCTGGAAGGAATTCGGCCGCCAGATCAAGTTCGGCGCTTACTCTGATTACGGGATGCACGCCGAGCTGCTGCGTGACCTGCTGCTGTTCTGGTCTGCCAAGGAGCAGAAGATGGTCACCCTGCAGGAGTATGTGGACAAGATGCCTGCCGAGCAGAAGTTCATCTACTTTGCCGCCGGTGATTCCACCGATCGTCTGGCAAAGCTCCCCGCCGCCGAGCTGGTTCTGGACAAGGGCTATGATGTCCTGCTGCTGACCGAGGACGTGGATGAGTTCTGCCTGCAGATCATGCGCAGCTACCCCCGCAAGGATGCCGAGGGCAAGGACGGCACCGTGGAGTTCAAGAACGTCAACAGCGGCGATCTGGGCCTTGAGACCGAGGACGAGAAAAAGGCCGCTGAGGATGCCACCGCCGAGAACAAGACCCTGTTCGATGCCATGAAGGACGCGCTGGACGGCAAGGTCAAGGAGGTCAAGGTCTCCACCCGCCTGAAGGATCACCCTGTCTGCCTGAGCGCCGACGGCCCCCTGTCCATCGAGATGGAGAAGGTGCTCTCCAAGCAGCCCGGCAGCGAGGGCGTGAAGAGCGACAAGGTGCTGGAGCTGAACATCAACCACCCCGTGTTCGCCGTGCTGAAGGCCGCACAGGAGGCCGGTGATACCGACAAGGTCAAGAAATACAGCAGCCTGCTCTATGCACAGGCACAGCTGATCGAGGGCCTGCCCGTGGATGATCCCGCCGCTTACGCCGAGGCCGTTTGCAGCCTGATGAAGTAATTCCCTTTCCCACAAATAAATTACCCCCTTAACAAAAGGGCCGTGCTCCGCTATAATAAAGTGGAACACGGCTTTTTTATTTTAGGAGGATTCGCCCCATGGAGCCCAGACGCAGCAAACATTTTCTTGCCCACATCCCAACCATCGCGTTACTGGTGTTATTCGCCATGTCGCCGTGGCTGGGCATCCTGTTTTTCATCCTGCGTGCCATCGACCGGGATGCCGAGAAAAAGGAGCAGGAGAACGCGGAATATTCCAGCGATTTTCGTCCCCAGGACACCGGTGCCGGTCAGCCGGCCCGGGACACTGAGCCGGTCTATGGCCACGATGTGCCCACTGCCGAGCAGCAGAACGCCAAAAAGTGGCACAAGACCCTGACCAGCCTCTGCACGGTGTTCGGCGGCATCTTTCTGGCGGTGGGCCTTGCAGGCCTTGCCGATATCATTGACCTGTGGGGCTACTGGTTCGACTGGGGCGAGTTTCTGACCGCGCTGGCCCAGACCATTGGCGGCGGCGCTGCGCTGGCCATGGGCCTGCGGATGAAGCAGGCCCGTAAGCTGGAGCGCCAGCTGGACAAGATCGTTGGGACCCGGGATAATATCCCGCTGGACGAACTCTTTGCAGCCGCGGGCATTGATGCCGACAGGGGCCGCGCCGCTGTGGAGCGCGCCATCGACCACGGCTATTTCGGGGCCGATGCCTATATCGACAACCGCACCGGCACGCTGGTGGTGCGTGGCGCTGCGCCCCAGCCGCCCAGACCCGCCGAGCCCGCACCCGCACCGGCTCCCGAGGATCAGTATGCCGCCCTGCAGCGCCAGCTCCGGCAGGCCAACGATGCCATCCCCGACCCGGTGATGACAGCCAAGATCTCCCGGCTGGAGGATGTCAGCGCCCGCATCTTCGCACTGGCAAAAAAGGACCCGGACAAAAAAGCCCAGCTGCAGAAATTTATGGATTACTACCTGCCCACCGCGCTGAAGCTGCTGAATACCTACGCCCAGCTTTCGGCACAGGATGTGCAGGGCACCAACATCACTGAGGCAAAGCAGAGCATTGAGCGGAGCATGGATCTGCTCATCACCGCCTTTGAAAACCAGCTGGACAAGCTGTTTGCCTCCGATGCGCTGGATGTTTCCACCGACATTGCCGCGCTGGAAGGGATGCTGAACCTCGACGGGCTCACCGGCGGCGATTTCGCGCCCCGGAGCTGACCGCCGGAACTGCGTTGACCTTTCATCCAGATGCAACAATAATACATGGTCTTTTCTCGACAGAACCGATATTATAGAATCAGAAGAACGGGCCCTGGCCCTTTGAAGAATCATTCACCTATACAAGGAGGAACGCGCCATGATGAAGCCTATTTCTGTCTGGAAGCAGGAGCTGGCGGGCGGCACCCATACCGCCCGGCTGGCCTCCCTCTACTGCTGTTCGCCGGAGCAGACCGCTGCCCACGCCGCACGCTATGCGGCAGTGCTGGACGGGCTGGAAGCTGCCTTTGGTGCCCACACCGAGGCCGGACTGTACAGCGCCCCGGGCCGCACCGAGATCGGCGGCAACCACACCGACCACCAGCATGGCCGGGTGCTGGCCGGCAGCGTGAACATTGACATGATCGCTGCCGCTGCCCCCAACGGCCTGAACCAGCTGCGTGTGCAGAGCGAGGGCTATGACCTCTGTGTCATCGACCTTGGCGACCTTGCTGCCCGCAAGGAGGAAGAGAACACCACCATGGCCCTGCTGCGGGGCGAGTGCGAGGCCTTCAAGGAGCGTGGCGCTGCCCTCTCCGGCCTGGACGTGTACATCTCCTCCAACGTGCCCAAGGGCAGCGGCGTTTCGTCCTCTGCCGCCTTTGAGGTGCTGATCGGTGTCATCCTGAACGACCGCTTTATGGCCGAAAAGGTCTCCCCCATTGCCATTGCACAGATCGGGCAGTGGGCAGAGAACGTCTACTTTGGCAAGCCCTGCGGCCTGATGGATCAGATGGCCTCCAGCGTGGGCAACATTATCACCATCGACTTTGCCGATCCTGCCCACCCCGATGTGGAGCCGGTGCAGGTAGATTTCTCTCAGGCAGGCCTTGCCCTCTGCATCCTGGATTCCGGTGCAGACCACGCCGACCTGACCGATGAGTACGCCGCCATCCCCAACGAGTGCCGCGCCGTGGCCGCTGTCTGCGGCGGCGAAGTCCTGCGGGATGTGCCCTTTGAGACCTTTATTGCAAATCTGCCCGCATGCCGCAAACAGTGCGGTGACCGGGCTGTGCTCCGGGCTTTCCACGTCTACGCTGACAACCAGCGCGTTGCCCGGCAGGTAAACGCCCTGCGCGCCGGTGATTTTGAGACCTTCCTGCAGCTGGTCAACGAATCCGGCACCAGCAGCTGGGAATACCTGCAGAACGTCATCCCTGCCGGGTACAAGGAGCATCAGGAAGTGGCTGTGACCATTGCCGCCGCAAAGCATTTCCTGAACGGCGCGGGCGCTGTCCGCGTTCACGGCGGCGGCTTTGCCGGCACCGTGCAGGCCTTTGTGCCGCTGGAGAAGCTGGATGCCTTCAAGGCTGAGATGGAGGCCATTCTGGGCGCAGGCAAGTGCCACATCCTCTCCATCCGTCCGGAAGGAGGTGCCGTGCTGTGATCTCTACTGCCATTCAACAGCTCGTCAACTATGGGCTGGACACCGGGCTCATCCTGCCCGATGACGAGATCTACATCCGCAACCAGCTGCTGATGACCATGCAGCTGGACAGCTTTGCCGAGCCTGAGGGGGATGTCTGCTACACCGACCTCGAGAGCATCCTGAAAACGCTGGTGGACGATGCCGTGGCCCGGGGCGTGTGTGAGGACAATTCCACTGCCCGCGATCTGTTTGACACCAAGCTGATGGGCGTGCTGACCCCGCGCCCCTCCATTGTCCGCGCCAACTTTGAGGAGCGGTACGAGGAAGAGGGCCCCCAGGCCGCCACCGACTGGTTCTATGAATTCAGCCAGGACACCGATTACATCCGCCGCTACCGCATCAAGCGGGACGTGAAGTGGGTCACCAAGACCCCCTACGGCGATCTGGATATCACCATCAACCTCTCGAAGCCGGAAAAGGACCCCAAGGCCATTGCCGCCGCCAAGCTGGCCCCCCAGAGCGCTTACCCCAAGTGCCAGCTCTGCGTGGAGAATGAGGGCTATGCAGGCCGGATGAACCATCCCGCCCGCGAGAACCACCGCATCATCCCGCTGACCATCAACGGCAGCGCATGGAATCTGCAGTACAGCCCCTATGTCTACTACAACGAGCACTGCATCGTGTTCAACAGCCAGCACACCCCCATGAAGATCGAGCGGGCCACCTTCCGCAAGCTGCTGGACTTCGTGGGCCTGTTCCCCCACTATTTCGTGGGCAGCAATGCAGACCTGCCCATTGTGGGCGGCAGCATCCTGAGCCACGACCACTTCCAGGGCGGCCACTACGAGTTCGCCATGGCCAAGGCCCCCATCGAGAAGAGCTGGGTATTCCCCGGCTTTGAGGATGTGGAAGCCGGCATCGTCCACTGGCCCATGAGCTGCATCCGCCTGACCTGTGCGGATGACGAGCGTCTGGTGGAGCTGGCTGACAAGATCCTGACCGCATGGCGCGGCTATACCGACGAGGCAAGCTTCATCTTTGCCGAGACGGACGGCGAACCCCACAACACCATCACCCCCATTGCCCGGGTGCGGGATGGCAGATATCAGCTGGATCTGGTCTTGCGCAACAACATCACCACCCCGGAACACCCGCTGGGGGTCTACCATCCCCACGCAAAGCTCCACCACATCAAGAAGGAGAACATCGGCCTGATCGAGGTCATGGGTCTGGCAGTCCTTCCCAGCCGCCTGAAGCAGGAACTGTTCGATCTGGCAGATATGCTGGTGGCCCGGGTGCCTGCCGAGCAGTACCCCGAAGCCCTGCAGAAGCACGCCGCATGGGCACAGGAGATCCTGGCCCGCCATCCTGAGCTGAACAGCGACAGCGTCCACCTGATCCTGCAGGATGAGGTAGGCCAGGTGTTTGCCCAGGTGCTGGCAGATGCCGGTGTGTACAAGCTGGATGAAGCCGGCCGCGCCGGTTTCGTGCGGTTCCTCGAAAGTGTAAAGTAACCACCACAGGCCGGCGGTGATTCCCCACGCAAGTGAGTACGGGTTGCGGCTCCCAGCGTCTGCTTCGTGCAATTGCACTCGCATCCTGCTGGCCGCGGCCCCAACAACAGCTTCCTACATCCGCCACTGGCGGCGGTCGCTGTTGTTGCAGTCCATTTCATCGCCCGCTGGCCTGCTTCCCGGGAGGTTTTTATGCCCTATACTTTAGAAGTTTGTGTAGACAGTGTCGCAAGCGCCCTTGCGGCAAAGCGGGGCGGGGCCGACCGGCTGGAGCTGTGCGCCGACCTGATCATCGGCGGCACCACGCCCAGCCTTGCGCTGGTGCGGCAGGTCAAGGCCGAGACCGGCCTGCCGGTGCGTGCCCTGCTGCGGCCCCGGTTCGGTGATTTCTGCTACGACCGCTATGAGCTTACCCAGATGGCCGAGACCGCCGCCGCGCTGGTGCAGGCGGGTGCGGACGGCATTGTGACCGGTGTGCTGACCCCGGAGGGAGAGCTGGACGTGGACGCACTGCGTCCCATCTACGCGGCCGCCCGGGCCGCTGCAAAGGCCGCTGGCCGTCCGGTCGTCTGCACCCTGCATCGTGCCTTTGATGTCTGCAAAGCCCCCTTTGCGGCGCTGGAAGCGGCCAAAGCGCTGAATCTTGACACCATCCTGACCAGTGGGCAGGCCGCCAGCGCCCCGGCGGGCGCTTCCCTGCTCCGTCGGCTGGTGGAGGCCGCCGGGCCTAATCTTGAGATCCTGGTGGGTGCGGGCGTGACCCCGGCCAATCTTCCGGCTCTGGTAGCTGAGACAGGCGCGCACGCCTTCCACATGTCCGGCAAGCAGATTCTGGACAGCCGGATGACCTTCCGGCGGGAAGGTGTTCCCATGGGCCTGCCCGGCTTCTCCGAGTTTGAGGTCTGGCAGACCAGCGAGGAGACCATCCGTGCCGCGCGGCGAATCCTGAACGAATTATAACCCATAAAACGACCCCGGAAAGCTGCAGTCAAGCTTTCCGGGGTCGTTTGTTGATCATCGCTTTTTTCTGGCAGCCGGTCTCCTGCGTTTCCGGGGCAGCATGGCATACACATACCCAAAGGCTGTGCCGCACACACCGCCCACGATGTGCATGAAGTTCGCCACATTATCGCGGGCAAAGATGATATCATACACCTGCTGGCCCAGATACAGTGCCGCCACCAGCAGCATGGTCACCGGGATGCCGCCGGAGAAGCCCGACAGCGATGCCAGCATGATGAGCATGAACACGATGCCCGAAGCCCCCAGCAGCGCCGTATGCGGGAAGAGCACACACTGCAGAACACCCGAGATGAGCGCCGTGAGCAGGATGCCCTTGAGCAGGGGGCCGCTGCCATATTTTTCTTCCATCGGCGGGCCGATGACCAGCAGCAGGAGCATATTGTTCAGGAAATGATCCCAGCTGGCATGGCCCAGCACATGGCCAAAGAGCCGGATATAAAACAGCGGGTCTTTCAGAGAACCGCGGTAGACGCAGAACAGGTGCTTTGTGGTCCAGCCGCCCGTCCACTGCCCCAGGAACAAAGCCCCCAGGGAAAGCAGAAAAAAGGTCAGGATCACCGGCGAATTGTATTGCAGCTGCAATGTAAGCTTGGGGCGTTTCGTAAGCGTTTCATCCTTTCAGCGCCCGCTCTGGCACGGACGGAATTTAAGGATATTATAGCATTTATGCCAGATACGGGTCAAGCAGGGCATCCACCGTTTTGTTCCGCTTGGGAGCGGGTTTGTTCACGGCACGGCCGCGGCAGACCACCAGCTCCAGCTGACGCAGGGCAGTCAGATCGTCCAGCGGGTTCCGCCGGGTCACAATGAAATCTGCGCTCTTCCCTGCTTCAATGGAGCCGGTCACATCCCCCACACCGGCCAGCCGGGCATTGCGCAGGGTGGCCGTGTGGAGGGCAAACTGATTGCTCACGCCGCAGTATTTGTGGAAGTAGCACAGCTCCCGCCAGAAATCATACTGTGTGACGTAGGGGCAGCCCACGTCATTGCCCAGACCCACCGGAATGCCGTTGGCAAGGGCCGTTCTGGCACTTTCCACCACGCCGTCAAAGACGATCCTGCCATTGTACTGGTCCTTCTCGGAAGCGCCGGAAATGGCCGGGTCAAACAGTGCATAGGGCAGCGCCGGGGAGATGGTGGTGCAGACGAAAGCACCCCGCTCCTTGTAGAGCCGGATGGTCTCCTCATCCATCTTTGCGCCATGCTCGATGGAGTCCACGCCGTTTTCCAGCGCCACCTTCACCCCCTCGGGCGATTCGGTGTGGGCAGCCACGGGATAGCCCAGCCTGTGGGCTTCATCGCAGACGGCCCGGACCATCTCGGGCTTCATCTTCAGCTCGCCGGGGGTGCCCTTTTGGGTGGCATCCAGCACGCCGCCCGTGATCATCAGCTTGACCAGGTCCACCCCCTGTTCACCGGCCCTGCGGAGCTGGGCCAGCGCTTCGGCATTGTTGTGGGCCGCCACCGCCACCGAGCCTGCCATGTGCCCGCCGGGCACCGAGATGCCCTCGTTGGCGGCAAGGATGCGGGGAGCCAGGATCTTCCCCTTTGCCGCGTCGTCCCGGCAGCGGGTATCGAAATCTGCCAGACCGCCCACGGTGCGGATGGTGGTCACGCCGCCCAGCAGTTCCAGCTTGGCGTAACTGCACACCAGCCGGTAGGCCACCGCCCGGGTCAGGCCATTGCTCAGGATCCTGCGCACCAGTGCGGCGTTATCCCGGGGCTTTGCGCTGGGCTTGCCGTTGCCCGCCAGATGGACATGCAGGTTGATGAGGCCCGGCATCAGGTAGCCGCCCTTGAGGTCCACCTTCTCGTACCCCTCACAGGGGGCGGTTTCCTCCACGATGGCAGTGATCTTCTCCCCATCCACCAGTACCATCTTGTGCGCCACCGGCTCCATCTGTTCGGTGCCGTCCAGCAGGATGCAGTTGAAATAGGCTCGTTTCATCCGTATTCTTCCCTTTCCATTCCGGCGCAGGCCGTTTTCTTTCAGTATATCACGTTTGCGGAAGCGATAAAAGACATCTGTCGTTTTTTCTTCTGCCTCCTGCATTGACATTTCCCACCCCGGTGGGTACACTTATAAGGTATTCTTTTCTGAAAGGGGGCCCCGCCATGGCAACGGAAGACAAACTGCGGCAGCTGGCAGACCGCGGCTGTCCAGTCTACTATTTCTATTCCAGCGAGCGGTATCTTGTCCGGCAGGCGGTGTCTGCCGCCGTCCGGATACTGAGCGCTGACACGGATGAGGAGGCCACCGTGCTGGACGGTGCCGCGCCCGAGATCGAGCAGCTCATCATGGCAGCGGGCACAATCTCCTTCTTTGGCACCCGCCGCGTGGTGGTGCTGCCCGAGCTTGACCCCGCCGCCTACAGTGACAAGGATCTGGACGAGCTGTGCAGCACCCTTGCCAGCCTGGAAAATGCCGTGGTGGTGCTGGGCAGTGTGTTCGAGCTGGAGCGCAGCAAGCTCAAGACCGGCAAACGGGCACAAAAGCTGATTGCTGAATGCAAGAAGCTGGGCTTTGCCGAAGAGCTCTCCAAACCCAAGCCCTACGAGCTGAAGATGATGCTGATTGAGCGGGCCAAGGCGCAGGATACCACCCTGCCCGAGGGCGCTGCCGCAGCCCTGCTGGAGCGGTGCGGCGAGGATCCCTTCCTGCTGGAAAACGAGGTAGACAAGCTCTGTGCCCTTTCCGGCTACCAGACCGTTACCGCCGCCATGGTGGCCGAGATGGGTACCGTGAGCCTGGAAGCGGATGTATTTGAGATGATCCGGATGATCACCGCCAAGAACGCTACCGGTGCCTGCAAAAAGCTGCAGACCCTGCTGCGCTTACAGCAGGAGCCCATTGCCATCACCGGCGCAATGATCGGCAGCTATGTAGACCTGTACCGGGTCAAGCTGGGTGCTTCCAAACGGAAGAACTACGCCGCCGTGTTCAAGGATTTCGGCTACAAGGGCAGCGATTACCGGCTCAAGCGCTCCGCCGAAACGGCATCGCATTACACACTGGGCCAGCTGGAGACCTGCCTGCAGGTGCTGCTGGACCTCGATAAAAGTTTGAAGAGCCAGCCCGTGGATGTGCAGACCCTGCTGGAAGCAGCACTCTGCCGTCTGGCGCTGGCGGGGAGCGGACGATGAGCGAACGAGAACTGCTGCACACCGACCGGGTGCTGGTGGTGGAGGGCAAATACGATGCCGCCCGTCTTTCCCACCTGACCGATGCCATGATCCTGCTGACAGACGGCTTTGGCATCTACAAGGACAAAAAACGCCAGCAGCTGCTGAAAGCCCTGGCGAAAAAAAACGGCCTGATCCTCTTCACCGATTCTGATGCCGCCGGGTTCCGCATCCGCACCTACATCACCGGTCTGGTGGGGGCAGAAAACGTGGTGCAGGCCTATGTACCCGCCATCCATGGCAAGGAAAAGCGGAAGCCACAGCCTGGCAAGGAAGGCCTGCTGGGCGTGGAAGGCGTGGACGATGCCATCGTCCTGCAATGCCTGCGGGATGCACTGGGCGCAGAAGCCGGGGCCGCGCCTGCCCGCCCGGAGGGTCGGCAGATCACCTACACCGACCTGTACAACTGGGGGCTTTCCGGCACCCCGGGCAGTGCCGAGCGGAAATACCAGCTGCTCAACGCGCTGGGCCTGCCGCCCCGGCTCTCCAAAAAGGAGCTGGTGGAGGCGCTGAACCGGCTGTACAGCTTTGAGCAGCTGGATACCCTGCAGGCCGAAATACTCGAAGCACACTGACAGACAAAAAAAGGAGACCGCACCACGCGGTCTCCTTTTTGCGTTACAGGGCAACATCCAGCGCCATCATCAGGGCAAACCCTGCCACCACGCTGATAACCCCCGCCGGTTCGTCTGCCTCCACGGCTTCCGGGATCATCTCCTGTGCCGTCACGCAGACCATACACCCGGCGGCAAGGCTCATCAGCCAGGGCAGGGCCGCACTGACCCACCCGGCCAGTGCAAGGGCCAGCAGGCCCCCCAGCGGCTCCACAAGCCCGGAGGCAGCCCCCGCCGCAAAGGCACGGCGCTTAGACCTGCCCTCCTGCGCCAGCGGCAGACTGACCGCAGCTCCCTCGGGAATGTTCTGCAGCCCGATGCCCAGCGCAAGGGCCAGCGCCCCGCTGATGGCATCCGGTTCTCCCCGCAGGGCCAGCGCGGCAGCAAGGCCCACCACCATGCCCTCGGGCAGGTTGTGCAGGGTGACTGCCAGCACCATCCGCCCACTGCGGCCCGGCCCGGCGTTCAACAGGCGGCCCGCCAGCGTTTCCAGCCGCAAAAGCCCTACCGCACCCAGCAGCAGGCCCACAGCAGGCGGGACCCATGCAGGCAGCGGCCCCTGCTCTGCCCGCTCAATGGCCGGCAAAAGTAGGCTCCATACACTGGCTGCCAGCATGATGCCCGCCGCCATGCCGCAGAGCATCCGCCGGGTGGCAGGCTCCCCGGTCTTCCGCAGCAGGAACACCCCCGCCGCACCGGCCGTGGTGCAGAGCATCGGCAGCAGCAATACCGCCGCCGTCAGGAAAATCTGTTCCAAATCGCACTCCCCCTTTTCCCGGTCTATGCCAGGGCGGCAGGAGGTGTGCAGAGAGCGACCCTAAACAGGATCTTCAAAACAATTTCTGCAAAATTTCCTTGATCTGCTCCAGATCCTCTACAAAATAGATCCCCTGCTGGTGTTCCGGGGAGGAGAGCCCCTTTTCGATCATCCGGGCAAGCAGGGCTTTCAGGCCATCGTAGTAGCCGTTCAGATTATAGAGGATGCAGGGCGCATCCAGATGCCTGAGCGACACCTTGGACATCACCTCAGCGATCTCCTCCAGTGTGCCGGTTCCGCCGGGAAACGCAATAAACGCATTCCCCAGCGCGATCATCTTCGTTTTGCGCTCCGTCATATCCTTTGTCACGATCAGCTCCGTCAGCCCCTCGTGCTGCAGCTCTCCCTGCACAAAAAACTCCGGCTCCACGCCGGTCACTTCGCCCCCGGCGTTCAGGGTGCTTTCGGCGATCTCTCCCATCAGGCCGCAGCGGGAGCCGCCGTACACCAGCGCGTTCCCGCTCTCCCCGATCCACCTTCCCAGCTCCTGGACCGCCTGCTTCAGGGCCGGATCATTGCCCTCGTTTGCGCCCAGATATACCGTGATGTTCATTGTATTCTCCCCCAGTTTCGTTTTTGCCTTATTTTATCACGCTTTTCTCCGGCAGAAAAGAGGGCGGGCCGGTTTTCCTTGCAAATACCGCCGGACTGTGTTATGCTGAGAGGAAAAAGGGGGATTTTCCTTATGAAAACAGCATTGACCATTGCCGGCAGCGACTCCAGCGGCGGCGCAGGCATTCAGGCCGACATCAAGACCATGACCGCCAACGGCGTGTTTGCTCTGAGCGCCATCACTGCTCTGACGGCCCAGAACACCACCGGCGTGACCGGAATCTTTGAGACCACACCCGAATTTCTGGCCCAGCAGCTGGATGCGGTGTTCACCGATATCTACCCGGATGCCATCAAGATCGGCATGGTATCGTCGTCTGCGCTCATTGAGACCATTGCCAAAAAGCTGCGCCAGTACGATGCCAAGCACATCGTGGTCGATCCCGTGATGGTGGCCACATCCGGCTCCAAGCTGCTGCAGGACAGCGCCATCCAGATCCTGACCGGGCAGCTTCTGCCCATGGCCGAGGTGGTCACGCCCAACATTCCGGAGGCTGAGATCCTGTCCGGCATGACCATCACCGATGCCGCCGGGATGGAGGCCGCTGCAAAGTGCATCAGCGAAAAATATGGCTGTGCCGTGCTCTGCAAGGGCGGCCACAAGGTGAACGATGCCGACGACCTGCTCTGGCGCAACGGTAGCGGCAAATGGTTCCACGGTGAGCGCATCGCCAACCCTAACACCCACGGCACTGGCTGCACCCTGTCCAGCGCCATTGCCTCCAATCTGGCAAAGGGCTATCCCCTGGATGCCGCCGTTGAGCGGGCCAAGGCATATATTTCAGGCTGCCTGTCCGCCATGCTCGATCTGGGCAAAGGCTCCGGCCCCATGGACCACATGTTCGCCCTGCGCGGCGAATTTGTGGAGCACTGAGCCACAAAAAAAGGGCGATGATCTCTCATACGCCCCAGAACAGGATTCCCAGTCCCGCCGCCAGCAGGATCATTCCGATGGGCGACGGGGCTTTTTGCGTCCGCTTCTTCCAGACAAAATGCACCGCCCATAAAACAGCAAACACAAGGATCGATCTCACGTCCGGCGCAAATCCATCTGCCAACGTCTTGATGCCGCCCAGTGTGGAGAGCATCATGTTCAGCGCGGTCGCCAGGATCATGGCCACCACACAGGGCCGCACACCGGAAAGAAAGGCTTCCACGCCCGCATACTTCATCAGGTTTTTCAGCACTGCCGCGATCAGCAGGATGATGAAGAACGAGGGCAGCACCACACCCAGCGTAGCGATCAGCGCTCCCGGAAAGCCGCCCTGTGATGACCCGATAAAGGTTGCCATATTGATTGCCAGCGGGCCCGGGGTGGACTCCGAAACGGCGACAAAGCTCAGGAATTCTGCTTCGGTCAGCCAGCCATGACGCAGCACGGTCTCCCGCACCAGCGAGATCATCCCGTAGCCGCCGCCAAAGGAGAGCGCTCCGATCATCAGAAAATTGAGGAACAGCTGGAGGTAGATCATGCTTTCTCCTCCTTCCGCAGCTTTTTTAACAGGTAGAGCAGCACCCCTGCCGCCCCGCAGAGCAGGATGTAGTAGAGGGACGAGAAGGACACCGCCGCCACCGAGCAGCCCACCATGGCCGCCACGACACCGGCAACAATGATCCTGTTGAAAGCCGTACCGGACAGGCTTTTCAGCATCTTCATCCCCGCCGAAAGGATCAGATAGATGACGCAGACCTGAATGCCCCGGAATGCGCTTGCCACCGCCGACAGCTGCAAGAACCGGTCAAACACCAGTGAGATCAGGTAGATGACCACAAACGAGGGCAGGCAGACCGCCAGCGTGGATGCTGCGGCCCCCTCTGCCCCTTCGATCTTATACCCCACATAGGTGGCGCTGTTCACCGCCACAGGGCCCGGCGTGGACTCCGCAATGGCGACCATATCGAGAAATTCCTCCCGTCTCAGCCACTGCTTGTCCTCCACAAATTCCCGTTCCAGCAGGGCCACCATTGCGTAGCCGCCGCCAAATGTGAACGCACCGATCTTCAAAAAAGTCCAGAATAGATCTCTTGTTTTTTTCATATACTTCACCTCGCTGCCTGCCTATTATAGCATAAAGCAACGCGGAGTGCTATAATTGCGCATGCATTGATAAAAACAAATGCCGAAAACCCACATGAATACAGGCTTTCGGCATTTTGATTCATTACTCGAGCTCGGTAAGCCCAGATTCTTACTAAGCAAATTTGTTTAGTGTGTCTATCCTTGGATGTTCGCTTTTCCATGAGATTGCCGTAGTAGATGTGGCTTGCTGATTTTTTAGTATCAGGATAGTATCACGCAACCAGCGGGATCTCTGCGAGTATTATAACGTATTTACGTTCAGGATGCAACTGTCTTTTAAGGATTACTTCTTGCTTGCATCTGCCAGATAGTTTTCTCCCCATTTACACATCGCATCCAAAATAGGAATGATGCTTCTCCCAAAGTCGCTGAGCGAATATTCTACCTTTGGCGGCACAACAGGATAAACTTTCCGAATAACCAAGTTATCATTTTCAAGCTCCCGGAGCTGCTGTGTCAGCATTTTAGGCGTAGCCTTGGGAATCAACTTTCCTATCTCATTAAAGCGCAAGGTATTATCAATCAAATGCCACAGAATAAGTGCTTTATATTTCCCACCAATCAAATCGAGGGTTGCTTCAACCGGGCAGTTAAAGGTACTTGGACATTTCATTTTTCTCTTCCCTACACTATCTTTTTGGGTAGTATATAACAAAAAAGTGCGTTCTTGCTTTTTTGAAAACGACTGATAAAATCATAGCATAGGCCGATTGAATTATCAAGACCCTACACAAATTTACACTTCCAGAAAGGACCATCACATTATGGATTTTTTGACACTTGCAAAGAAACGGTATAGTGTACGCGCTTACACAAAGCAGAAGGTTGAGAAGGAAAAGCTGGATGCCATCTTAGAGGCAGCTCACGTTGCACCCACGGGTGGTAATTGCCAGCCTCAACACCTGATTGTAGTGCAGAGTGATGAGGGCCTTCGTAAAATTGGAAAGGCCACAAATATCTATGGTGCGCCGCTGGCAATTATCGTTTGCAGCGATACAAATAAGGTCTGGACACGTCCCTTTGATGGTAAAAAGCTGACCGATATTGATGCAAGCATCATTACCGACCACATGATGATGGAAGCCACCTACTTAGGTTTAGGAAGCGTATGGGTATGCTATTTCAAGCCGGACATCCTGAAGGCTGAATTTAAGATTCCCGACAACCTTGAACCGGTCAACATCCTTGTCCTCGGCTACGCCGACACCTCTCGTGAAAAGGCTCTGTCCGCAGATCGCCATGCAAAAATGAGAAACTCTCTTTCTGCCATGGTATCTTTCGAGAAGCTTTAACTTAAAATTATATCTTTATATCATTCTATTTTTCTCTGGCATGTCCAACCATTAAGTTTTTCTTAATAGTTCCAACTGCTAAACTCGAACCATCCGGAAATCCCGGATAGTTGATAGACCACCCAAGTTATTAAGCATTCCTTAACAACTGCTCCGAACTCTTCGGAATTTCCGAAGAGTTGCCCCTATATACGCAGAACCCCCGTCAGCGCACACTGACAGGGGTTCTGCTCGTTTTTGATGGGATTGAGTAGAGCTTACTCGAGCTCGGTAAGTCCAGATTCTTACTAAACAAATTTGTTTAGTAATTCTATTCTTGGATGTTCACTTTTCCATGAGATTGCCGTGGTAGATGTGGCTTAATGATTTTTTAGTATCAGGATAGTATCACATTTATCATTTTTTGTCAACTTCAGCATATGGTTCATTCAATACTTTTTTAATAATTTCAAAAAGCGGTATAAAGTTGGAAAAATCCATATTATCAAATGGTTTTTCCTTATTCAATATTCGTTTAGCAAATTCCATTTTAGAAAGCGCATAATTCTTTTTTACTCCTCCATCCCATGGCTTAATTACTTTCTTTTTGTCGGATCCATCAATAATATTTATTTTGCCTGGACCACAACTATTTCTGTTCTCACAAAAATATTTTTCTTCACCTACCGAGAACCCTGCATCGTCAAACTCATTGCCTATAAAAAGTCTTCTAGATTCACCATCATCACAATGGCATTCTCTTGTTATTTCTTCATCACTATAAAGATGTTCTATGCAGATATCTGGTGTCTTTTGCCTTATTTTCGGAATCGGAAGGCACAGAGAATAGACATTATTAGACCAGTTTTTATATTCATCACCGCTTTGTAAACTCTTCTTGACATCCGGAACATCACAGTCTGCAATGAAAATCATCTTTTGGGGTTGCCTTAACATACTATACTGCTCACACATCGTTTTTAGCTGTGATCCTCCCATTTTAAGTTTAATATCGCCCTCCGTCTTTCCATTCTCGGGCTCATATTCCAAAAATTCAAAATCCAGCTCTGATAGCCACTCTTTGCATCTAGAATCATGTATTAGTTCATTATATGCCGCTTTCATATGTTTCCAGTCTGTTGAGCCCTCAGTTATAATTAGCGGCTTTTCGTGCTTTGCGTCAATCATCTTTTTCAGAGTCTCTTGAAATTTTTCAGTTTCTGTATAGTAATGGTACGCATTTTCAAATTCTGAAAATTCTTCAGTAGATACTTTTTTCCCTGATGGCATTTCTATTATATCAAATCCATCGTCCGTGAATTTTTCTTTCATGCCAAGCAAGAATAACGGTGAATGAGATGTTATAATAAATTGAATTCTGGGGAACAATGCAATTAGTTCTGGCAAAACTTCTCTTTGCAGCTTCGAATGCAAATGAAGTTCAATCTCGTCTATAATTACAATTCCTTCTATGTCGTTCAACTTATGGCTCAAGTTTATATCATCTGTGTCTGCATATCTAATAATTGTAGAAAACATATTAAACAACGCCATCTGTCCCGTCGAAAGTGCTCCCAATGAAGGAACTAAAAGCGTTCTATCGTTTTCTCTTAAAATTGAAAGTCTATGTTTTCCCTCTGATCTATTTCCCATTCTAAAAACGATTTTTTCGCCTAAAATTGCTGACATAACTTCTTCAGCATTCTTTCGAGATATCGAAAGCAAATTTATATCGTTTGTCGATGGAAAGACAATTGTATATCCATTAGTTTTGTTTCTTTCTAGGTCGGCTCGTGAATCCGCAATTACATCAAAAAGCCATTGCAATGTCATCTCAGGAAGATTCATTGCCGTTATTGGATTGTTGAGTTTTCTTGCATATCTTGGCCGAACACTATATGTGTCCATTTCTTCTTTGGGATAGTAAAGTTTTCCCATCCACGAAGGTTTCGCATAGCGCTCTGGACCGAAAAAACAAACAATATTTTTTTCGAACGCATCGTTTATTTTTTTTTTTATCTCCAACAACATTTTTATAATTCACTTCACTATTCCAATTCAGATTTATGTCAATTTCGCTCACTTTTCTGAATTCTTCGAATTCATATTCACCAGATTTAAACACATATTCTATCCTGCTGTCTCCTTGGCTCATACAAATATGCGAAACCATATAATTCTTTCCAATTTGAATTTGCTCCGGTGATATTTCCTTATAGTACTGATGTCCTCCCTCGCTATTTTCCGTTGCATTGTCATATACCTTGTCCGCAATTTCGTAGAAAGAATCAACAATATTAGACAGAAAAATAGACTTCCCGCTTCCATTCTTTCCCACCAGCACTAATGGCACCGGCGTTCTATTTTTACTTTTTCTTGTGTTTAAAACCATCTCGCTAATAGGACCCACATTTTTGTACTCCAATTTATCAATATACATATCTTTTCCCCTACCTCCTTTTTATCAAACGAATAAATTTCCGCCAATCCCAAAGAACTTATCAAAGAAGTTCTTCAGCTTATCAATCACACCCTGTTTTTTCTGCGCACGGCCACCGCCGCCAAAGCGAGAAACAGGCGGCATCAGTTTGTCAATATCAGTGCCCACAGTTTTGATCTCACCATCACGGAACGCATTGGCCAGATATTTGCGCGTTTCCGGCTCCTTCAGCTTTTCCTCTTGGATGATCTTTGCAAGCTCTTTCTCCCGCTGTTCGGACACATAGGTGTTCCACTCTGTCATCACATCATCCACATCGTTGACACCTGCAATAAAGGTTTCAATCAGTTGCTTTTTGCTGCGCAGTTCCGGGCTGGCATCAATCGCCTTGCGAATCGTGATGAGCACCTCTTTGTCATCGCAATGGGTGTCATGGTACTTTTTGACCAGCATCAGAATGTAGTCAATGTTAATTTCGACCTGCCGAATCAGCTCCACCTCGAACACCACATCATCCGTGATATCCTCTTTCGTTTCATCATGCTTCTTGTTTCGCCATTCATCCCGCAAATCCTGATAGCGGCCCAAATAGTCCTGTAAATCCCGTTCAGAGATCAGCTCGTTGCCCTTGAAATCGTCAAAGGAGGACAGCAGGTTCCGCATCCGCAGCAGTGCGCCAAAAAGCACGATAAAATCTTTCTGGTTCTGCTCTCCTACAATTTGCGGATCTGTCAGCGGGAACTTCTGCGTCAGGTCATCTATCATGTCTGCGTAGCCCTGATGGTATTTCCCCTGCTCATCCATATAACCGTGGTAGTAGTCCGCATATTTGCGCAACAGAACGATGCCGCCCGCATTTTTATCTCCAAACAGCGAAATAGCCGCATCCACCCGCTTTTGCAGGTTGCGGAAACAGACGATATTGCCAAAGGTCTTGATGCTGTTCAGGATACGGTTTGTCCGGCTGAACGCCTGAATCAGACCGTGCATCTTCAAATTCTTATCCACCCAAAGGGTGTTCAGGGTCGTGGCATCAAAGCCTGTCAGGAACATATTGACCACGATCAGCAGGTCAAGCTCCTTGTTCTTCATGCGGAGCGATACATCTTTGTAGTAATTCTGGAATCGTTCGCCATCGGTCGAGTAGTTCGTATGGAACATCTCATTGTAATCCTGAATGGCTGCGTCCAGAAAATCCCGGCTGCTCTGGTCGAGGTTCGAGGTGTCTTCCGGGTTTTCCTCGTCCAGAATCCCGTCTGTTTCGGCTTCGTTGGCTCCATAGCTGTAAATGGTGGCAATGCGCAGCCTCTTGGTCGGGTCTGCCGCCATCTGCTTCTTGAATTCCTGATAATACAGCTTCGCCATCGGCACAGAAGCCACGCAGAAAATCGAATTAAAGCCGCTGACACGCTGCTTCTGCTTGATTTCCTCCACCGCACCACGCTGGGCAGAGGCAATCTCCGCCACATTCGTCAGCAGATTGAACTCATACGATTTGTCTCCCCGATAGGTTTTCTGGTCGAAGTGGTCAAGGATGTACTTGGTCACCAGCGAAATGCGCTTGGGTGCCATGAACGCCTTTTCCCGGTCGATATCCCAAACCTGCTTGTCATCCATGTCCGGCTCTGCGTCCATCGTCTTGATGTAGTCCACACGGAACGGCAGCACATTCTTGTCGTTGATGGCATCCACGATGGTATAAGTATGCAGCTGGTCGCCAAAGGTCTGTGCCGTGGTAAAATAACGCGGGTCCATAGAAGTTCCTGCATTGGCCGCAAAAATCGGGGTGCCTGTGAAGCCAAACAAATGATACTTCTTGAAATTCTTGACGATTGCCTTGTGCATATCACCGAACTGGCTGCGGTGGCACTCGTCAAAGATGATCACAACGTGCTTCTGATAGACCTCATGCCCCGGATTCTTCTTGATGAAGGTCGCCAGCTTCTGGATGGTAGTAATGATGATATGTGCTTCCAGGTTTTCCAACTGGCGTTTCAGTATCGTGGTGCTGGTGTTGGAGTTTGCTGCGCCCTTCTCGAAGCGGTCATACTCCTTCATGGTCTGGTAGTCCAAGTCCTTGCGGTCTACCACGAACAGTACCTTGTCGATATAGGGCAGCTGCGATGCCAGCCGTGCCGTTTTGAACGAAGTCAACGTCTTGCCGGAGCCTGTGGTGTGCCAGATATAGCCGCCGCCTTCGATGCTGCCATACTTTTTGTAGTTGTTGGCGATCTCGATGCGGTTCAATATCCTCTCGGTTGCCGTGATCTGGTATGGACGCATCACCATCAGCATCTTTTCTGAGGTAAAAATGCAGTACCGGGTCAGAATATTCAGGATCGTGTGCTTAGCGAAGAATGTCCGGGTAAAGTCGATCAAATCGGTCAGCACCCGGTTGTTTGCATCCGCCCAGTAAGAGGTAAATTCAAAGCTGTTGCTGGTCTTTTCCTTTTTCGTCTTGCCGTGTTTGGCATCCTTGATGGCATTGTAGCGGGTGCTGTTGGAGTAGTACTTGGTATTTGTGCCGTTGGAGATCACGAAAATCTGCACATACTCGTACAAGCCGCAGCCCGCCCAGAACGAATCCCGCTGATAGCGGTTGATCTGGTTGAACGCCTCCCGGATGGCCACCCCGCGCCGCTTCAGTTCCACATGAACCAGCGGAAAGCCGTTGACTAGAATCGTCACATCGTAGCGGTTATCATGCCGTGCACCGTCTGCCTGTTTCACTTCATACTGGTTGATGACCTGCAGACGGTTATTGTGGATGTTCTTTTTGTCAATCAGCGTAATATTTTTGGAACTGCCATCATCCCGGTGCAGCACCTGCACGTTATCTTCCTGAATCTTCCGGGTCTTTTCGGGAATATGCTCGTTGGGGTTGGCAATCACATCACTAAAGAACTGCCGCCACTCCGTATCGGAAAACTGGTAGTGGTTCAGCTCTTCCAACTGACTGCGGAGGTTGGCAATCAGTTCATCCTCGGTATGTAACGGCAGATAGGTATAGCCCTGCTCGCACAGCAGGCGGATAAACTCTTTTTCCAGTTCCGCCTCGCTCTGGTAGCTGTCAGAGCGCACCTTGGAGGGTTCATAGGCAGCAACAACCGTATCTTCATTGGTAGCCGCAACGATATTGAAAAAGGACATTTCAAGTTCCTCCTACCATTTATCCTTCCGCTATATGCCACAATTCACAATATAGCGAGCTCTTATAAACCGGTATCATTTCAACAAACTCAAGTTTAGCTCCTGTCCATTTGCCTATTACAAAATTCTCTTTTTCGTAGATGAACGAAACATAAGTGTCATACTCTGGCAATCTGTCCATTCGATATTGGAAAAGATACTTAAAGTCCGCATTCAATCCATCAAATGCAAGTTTTCTTCCCTGTTCAAAATTGTCATTTGAATCAAAATTGAAGTTATATGGAAAGAACAACATTATATTTTTCTTTGTCTCAAACGTCTTTATAATTTGAGATACATCTTTTTCCAATACATCTTCTTTTTCTTTCTTCTCTCGAATCTCTATCATTTCATTCCGGTTCAGGCTCCGAAACACTGCATACGGAATGCTGTATGTAATCGGTTTATACCCTGGAACACCTTCATGCTTTTCTGATAGCCCAAAGCTTATAACACCGGGCATGATTTCTTGGATTGATGGTGAAAGGATTTTAGCCGCTTGTAGCTTTGATTGAGATGTAAAGAGCTTAAAATCAAATGAATACATATCCGAAATACAGTCACATTCTCCATTTGACTCCGAAACAGGTTTACTATACGGTTTTCCATTCGACTTTTGCAAGAAGTAGTCTGAATGATTTATAAAATCTCGCAGATAATCTTCATACGAGTATGGCTCCATCGTTCCATCAATAAAGTTGTCTATCACCCTAGCTGCTCCAAGAAAATCCACTCTCATTTCAGAATATTTCAATCAGTTCAACTCCTTAAAGTTCAACAGCTTATCCCGATAATGCTCATACTGCCTTTGTCTTGCTTCAATCTCTGCGGGCAGGCCGCTGGTCAAATCATTGCAAATAGCATCAAAACGGTCAAGAATATCCACAATATATTTTTGCCGTTTCTGACTCGGAAGTGGAATTTCGATTCGGTTCAAATTCTTCTGGTTCAATTTAGGCTGTGCGCCGCCCGAAATATAAGGAGCCAAATCAATCGAGTTCAAATAAAACTCTACAAACCGTCTGGTTTCGTAGCAACCAAACTTCAAAACGTGCGCATGATTATTGACCCAGTTCTTTCCCGAAATAGAAAACGCAATCGGCGTACTTCTTGCCAAAAGATTTGCGCCATCTTCTGACACAAGCAGGTAATCACCGTCGAAGATATAATCTTTTACATAATCCACGATACCGGAAGCTCCATAATATGGGTACTTTCCCGCTTCACGTTTACCACTTGTAACAGGCTTACGCATACTGTCGCAATTTTCAGCAATATCTTCAAGCGTAACAACCGCATAGCCAAACACATACTGCAAGAGCTTAATCAGTGCTCTGCTCTGCTCTGCTCTGCTCTGCTCTGCTCTGCTCTGC
>OGUD01000297.1_pt1 | contig 47891 bp, 38 predicted proteins | sample 1573671 | NCBI WGS metagenome assembly OGUD01 (sample SAMEA2582065, study PRJEB24529) | metagenome | biome: Human gut stool | place: China | collected 2011 | reverse complement strand
TCCCAATATCCATGCACATACGCCTCCTGCATCGGTGTATCGTACTCATCAAGCAGGATAATAACTTTCTTTTCATAATATCTATTCAGATAATTGCATAAATCCTGAACCGCACTCTGTGCAAGCATATTTTCCATATCCGGATGTACTCCGGCAAACTGTTCACGTTCCGTAAAAGTCAGCCCTTCCCACGAACCAAGCCATGCGTACTGCTGATAAACATTTGATATTATCTTCTTAATCTTCCATATTGCTTCCCCACAATCTGCCTGTTTCACATCCGCAAAGCTTATAAATATCACCGGGTATGTCCCCTGCAGCTGCCTGTACTTCTCATCCTCCCACACTGAAAGCCCCTCAAACAAATCACTCCTTCCGGCATACCGGTTTGAGAAAAAACAGTTGAGCATGCTCATGTTGAGCGTCTTTCCGAAACGGCGCGGGCGGGTTATCAGCGTCACATTATCCCCTGAATCCCACCATTCTTTTATAAAAGCCGTCTTATCAATATAAAAATATTTCTTTTCTCTTATGTTGTCAAATTCCTGATTCCCGATACTTATTTTATATCCCATGTAATCCCCACCTTCACAATATGGCTTAAATATTATATGCATCCTGATATTATACCGGCTGCCATGTTGCTTATATTGCTGCTTCACGACCGGCTGCATACTTAAAAACTGCCTTTGTATCATGGAATATTTATTTCATGCGTCCATGATACATTCACTTACATATTATATCGAATTGCTCCGCACTACGTGCTCTCACAATTCTCAATATATATCAATAAAATATATCCTAGCATAATGTATCATCTTTAGCAATATATCTTACCTTTCAAACAACCTGTCTATATCGCAGCACACCCCAAAGCAAAAATCCCATCAGGCAGATTTTATTAATATCAGCTGAATCCAAAAATTTGACTTTTGGGTTCACTGCACTGAATAACTCTGTCTGATGGGATTTTTATTATTTTGTACTGACTTCACTATCACGATAGAACAACAAGGCTTCTCCTCATCCCACAAATACCGTCACCCAATAGTAACCATAAGCAGAATCCGGACTATAGTAGCACACAACTGCTGCACTTGTATAATCAGCACTTAACATATTATTTCTATGACCTGTACTGTTATACCATCCGTCAGTTACATCAGCTGCCGTCATATAACCTGCTGCAATGTTCTCCCCGCATGTGCTGTATGAAACCTTGACTGCTGTAAAACAGCTTGAACCATCCGGTCTTGTGTGTGAAAAAGATTGTGCGATTTCAGGGCCGCGTACCATAACCTGCTGATAAAGCTCTTCATTCCATTCGAGCGGCTTAACCCCTGCCGCCTTACGATACTCATTCTGCAGCTCAAATGACTCAAGCGCCATCTTCTCGATAAAATCCGCTTCTGTGACCGTATCGTCATTATCATAATCTGAGTCATCCGATTCAAAAACTCTGTTTATATATTTTGACTGAGTACCATCCTGAGGGTATCGTGTGAAGATATAATCAAGCTGAATGTCCGAGAAATATAATGTACGCCCCCAATGAACGGACGAATTATAATTTCCTTCACATATTATGACTCTGTCACTGTATACATCAAGGACAACAACCGAATGTGAATTATTGTTAATCCTTAAAATATCACCTGTCTTAACCTTGCTTAAATCATATGTCTGATATACAGGCGCATCCTCGCCAAATGCCGCATCACTTGCCATGAAAGCAAACCCTGCGCATCCTCTTCCGGTGTATGCAGAATATCCAAGCTTATTTCTCCATGTATAAGAATAATTACTGTTATTGAGGCTGCGTCCTTCAGGATATTCCACCGCTAACGCAAGAAGCCTGTCATGCACACTGTCTTCATTGAACGTATCGTCCGGTTTTTCATCCGGAACGTCCGTATTGTTCTGCCCGCTTTCAAGCACTCCTGTAGTTTCATTGAAGAAATATTCGACTCCATCAATGACATGTGAGCCCTTGTACATAGTTCCGTATACAAGGTCAAAATAGTACTTTCCATCGCTGCTCCAGCCCTTAATCATATGACCGTCAGCGTCATAACGAACCCACTTTCCAATATTGCCATTATCATCGGCAAGGCTTTCCTGATATACGTCCTTGCTTACTGCCTTTTTGCCATTGTCAACATTATCGAGCCAATACCAGCCCTTGCTTTCAGGGTCGTAGATTTCTTTTCCTCTGTAGCCGGCATCATAACAATATCCCTGTCGAATACCATCTTCATACCAGTAATAGCCACCATCTATATATTTCCAGCCGGTATAGCCGCCTACGTTATCAACAACGACCCTTTCCAGCACGCCGGTTGATAAATTGAAATAGTATTCCATACCGTCAATGGAAGCATATCCCCTGGCCATAGTGCCATATACTGTATCAAAATAATATGTACCATCAGCTGTAGAATCCCAGCCCTTAATCATGTGGCCGCCGGCATCATATCTGACCCATTTTCCTGAACGTGTACCATCCTCATTCAGGACAGCTCCCCATTGTCCGGCTGTGCTTTCCTGATATACATCCTTGGATTTTGCAGGAGCTCCGCCCTGAACAGCATCAAGCCAATACCAGCCACCTGTCGAAGGATCATATATCTCTTTTCCTCTGCCATCCGTTCCCTGCTTTATGCCATCTTCATACCAGTATTGTGTTCCGTTCTCTTCTACCCATCCTGTGGTGCCTGCATATACCACATCAGGCGTTGCCGTAAAAAGCATCACTGAAGACATTAATACCGAAACAGCCGTTCCTAAAAATAATTTCAATCTACCTTTTACCATAAGTCTCTCCCTTCTACCGTATAAGTCAACGATATTCGTAATCCGCTTCGCTGCCTGCTCATATAAAATGCTGACTTAATTGTAGCATAATGTATCATTAACGGCAATCACAAAATCCCTACAACTGCCATGAGTTGTAGGGATTTTATTTACTTTTCCTATTTTATGCTTATATGAAGGGACATATTATTTAACTTTTCTTTCCCGCCACAAATGAAACCGGTGCGATTGAGTTTTCTACATTTATTACTCCATTTTTTCTGTGTTAGAAATCATATCCCCCATAATTACAAATTCAACCGGATTTTTTATTGTACTATACTTATTAGCTTTAAACGATAAGCTTCTTGCTCATTATACAGTGTGGACAAATACTCATTGATATTATTACTCTCCAGCTTTTCATTTTCATCGGGAAGCTCATCTTCCGGAATATCCTCAAATCTGTATTTCCTTATATTGATTTCATCACCCGATTTGTCCAAAATATATACTTCATCAGGTGATTGCTTAAAATCCTGCATTATGACATTGTCCCTATTTTATCTATCCCCATACATTTTCTGATAATAGTTCTGATATTCACCGCTTATAATTGTTTCCCACCACTCACGATTATCTAGATACCACTTAATAGTCTTTTTTATTCCATCCTCGAACTTAGTCTCTGGAAGCCATCCCAGTTCGTTATGAATCTTGCTAGGATCTATAGCATACCTCATATCGTGACCCTTTCTATCTCCAACATGGGTGATAAGGCTCTCCGGCTTTCCAAGCTCCTTACATATGAGTTTTACAATATCAATGTTTCTCTTTTCATTATGTCCACCTACATTGTACACTTCTCCAACACGACCATTATGTATTATGAGGTCAATAGCCTTACAGTGATCCTCCACATATAACCAATCACGAACATTTAGTCCTTCTCCATACACAGGAAGCGGCTTATCTGCAAGAGCATTGGCAATCATAAGTGGAATAAGCTTTTCAGGGAAATGATACGGTCCATAATTATTAGAACAACGGCTTATTGTGACAGGAAGTCCATATGTTCTGTGATAAGCAAGCACCAAAAGATCAGCTCCTGCCTTAGACGAACTGTATGGTGAACTAGTGTGAATTGGTGTCTCCTCCGTAAAAAATAAGTCAGGTCTGTCCAGTGGCAAATCACCATAAACTTCATCTGTACTTACCTGATGGTATCTTTTGATGCCGTACTTTCGGCATGCATCCATCATAACCGCAGTCCCTTTAATATTAGTGTCCAAAAACACTTCCGGATTCTCAATGGAACGATCAACATGCGATTCTGCCGCAAAATTTACAACAATATCAGGATGTTCTTCTTCAAATAATTTATACACTGCATCTCTGTCACATATATCTGTTTTACTAAAGCGAAAATTAGGATTGTCCATTACAGGCGCCAATGTTGATAGATTTCCCGCATACGTCAGCTTGTCCAAACATACTATTCTATAGTCAGGATACTTATTCAACATATGAAAAATAAAATTACTGCCAATAAAGCCGGCTCCACCAGTTACAAAAATATTCATGAAATTATTATCTCCTTAAAACATTTTAAATCTATGCAAAACATTTAATGCAAAACATCTATATATTTTCCATCCAGAACATCTTTTAAATACTGTCCATACTGATTTTTCTTTAATACCTCATAAACCTTTAACACATCTTCTTTGGATATCCAGCCATTTAAATAAGCAATTTCCTCAAGACAGGCAATCTTTCTGTGCTGGTGTGTCTCAACAGTTTTTACAAAGTTAGTAGCATCTACAAGGCTTTCATGCGTTCCCGTATCCAACCATGTAAATCCTTGTCCAAGAAGTTCTACATTAAGATTTCCCTTCTCAAGATATATTCTGTTTAAATCCGTTATTTCCAACTCGCCTCTGGCAGACGGCTTTAAATTCTTTGCATACTCGACAACATTGTTGTCATAAAAATATAACCCTGTTACGCAATAATTACTCTTCGGATGCGCAGGCTTCTCCTCAATAGTAACTGCCTTACCATTTTTATCAAATTCAACAATACCAAATCTTTCCGGATCATCTACATAGTATCCGAATACAGTTGCACCCTTTCCATTTTCAGCATTCTCTACTGCAGCTTTCAATCTCTTCTTAAGCCCATGTCCTGCAAAAATATTGTCCCCCAATACCATTGCCACAGTATCATTCCCAATAAAATCCTCACCAATAATGAATGCCTGTGCAAGCCCATCCGGCGATGGCTGAACAGCATATGTAAGATTAACACCGAACTGTTTTCCATCTCCAAGTAATTCTTCAAATCTTGGTGTATCCATAGGTGTTGATATGATAAGTATATCTCTAATGCCGGCATTCATAAGAACCGACATCGGATAATAAATCATAGGTTTGTCATAAATCGGCAACAACTGCTTTGATGTTACTCTTGTCAATGGATAAAGTCTTGTACCGGAACCACCGGCTAAAATTATACCTTTCATCATCTGTCCTCCTTGGTTAATATTTTGATATTCAATGGTATCATAATTTCATGATAAAATCTATAACTAAAGTGTAATTATATATTTGTTTTAATTAAAATTTATGAATAGAATCCAATTTTCTAAATATACTATTAAATAAGGAGATTTATAAATATGTTATTTTTAGGAACAACTATTTCTCATACCCCATCTATTATTATAGGGGCACTTTCTTTTACAGAAAATGGTGAAGCATATATAGATGCTATTAATGAACAAGGTATTATAACCATGCGTTCAGAAGTATATCCCTCCAGCATAGAAATTGTTACGAGAGATTTTAAAACCGATTCATCTAAACAATAGATGCCTTTTTGCATTTAATTACAATAATAATATGAGATAAACGCCTCATGTCGGTGTATCCGCACACAATATATATTTTATCTTCGACTGATATATAGCCTAACGTGATTACTCCCCAAAAATACAGTTTGTCTAGCCAAGTAGTATAATATTTTCCCCAGATAGGCATTCCCATTTGACACTTCGTTTACTGTAGGAACAGGCAAAAATCGTACTGGATGTTCCAGTCAGCAAAGCTACCATTGGCAGGACTTTAAAAAACAGAATTCGAACTCACATGAACGACTACTGGTGTATTCCCTCAAAAGACGATGCTGATTTTGTAACCCGCATGGGAGATGTTCCTGATATTTATGAGCTTCCATATGATCCGATGTATCCGGTTGTATACATGTATGAAAATCATCATGTGAGTATCCATGAACACCGCACAGCAGTTGGCTGTGCAATGGAAATCAAATATCTATTTTATGTAATGTTTCCCGATGTAAAGAAAATCATCCTAATAATTAATAATCTTAACACCCACAAAACCACTTCTCTTTATAAAGCTTTTCCGCCAGCTGAAGCACGGAGGCTCATAAAGCACCTTGAAATCCACTATACTCCAAAACATGGAAGTTGGCTTGATATAGGAGAAATTGAGCTGAATGTAATTACACGGCAATGTCTTTCACGTAAAATAGTACGTATCGAAAATCTTAATTGCGAGTTGTATGCATGGAAAGAGAAGCGTAACCATAATACATCTAAAATACAGTGACATTTTCAAACTGGAGATGCACACAAAAACTCTGATATCACTGTATCCAGCACTTATGTCTATCACTTCTTAATCGAAGTAATAGACATCCTAAATATGAATGATACAATAAACTATTCTTTTATTATACAACTTTGCTCTAAATCTTATTACTTTTTGTTTTCATAAACTTCACAACTGGTCTTTCAACAAGTAAATATGCTACGATGCTCACAATAATAACTAATCCTAAAACAATAAACATTCCAATATCAGTCCTAGGGAATGAAATTATATCTAATTCCTCTAGTATATGTATGATCATAAATACATGATATTGACAAATGTACATTTCAAAAGATATATTTCCCAAGAATTTAATTAATTTATTATCGAAAATCTTCCCAAATATAGGGAAACATATTAATACACATATAATAGTAGGATATATGATAAATGTTAATGTCAATTCCTGATCCATTCCTGTGCTAAATAATAAACTTGTATCCAAGAATGCATACATAACTAGTAATCCCGAAACCATTAATGAGCCTATCTTTAGTAAATTTTTATTTTTAACGCTATTATATATATCAACCATTACAACGCCCAAAAAAAACGCCATATATCCTCTAGAAGTATAAAAATTTAAAAATGGAAGATTAATGGAATATGCATTTATTCCTATTCCTAAAAAGATTACAAATATAAACAACCATCTTGGTAAAATACATAAATGTTTCGCTATAAATAACACTAACCAATACACTATATAACAGATTATCAAAACACATACATACCACAACACACAATTAGGTTCAATATTTTGATATTGTAAAGCCCCTCCACAATATAACAGCAAAAGTCCCTTCAAAATCATAATTGGTGACAAAGGTCCACAACTAAACCATATTCCAAAAAGAACCTTATATATTATAACTAATCCCATAAATACAACTGTACTAAATGTAGTCATTGGTAATAATCGTTTAAGCCTTTTTCCTATAAAAACTCTAAATGGTGTATTATAATTTTCTTGATTTTTTATACCAATCAATATACCTGATATTATAAAAAATAATTCTACTACATAACCAAAATATACATCCCCACCAGAAAATTTACAAAATGATTTCTCATATGGAAAATCTCCCTGAAAATGATGAAAAATAATTAATATGGCAGCCAAAAACTTCAAAAAGTCTAATGATGCTATTCTTTTTGTTCTCATATTTATTCTTGTATGATAATTATTAAGTTAATTATCACCCGTTTCCTTTCTTTTAATATCGTGGTTCAATGTCATGCGTCGAATTATAGTTTCTATCTATGACTATAACTTTGCTCAGCCTTTCGGTTAGGCTCCTGAGGCTGAGGCAAATCGACTTTTACTACTTCCCGAATATTTGGTACAGTATTTGGTACAGCATTTGATTTAGCTTCTGAATCATGGAAAAACCCTTGCTTTAGAAGCTTACTTACCCAGTTATAAAATTTGCCGAGATGAATGCCTTTTTGTTTACACCATTGATAATCAGAGAGACCGCTTTTACGGCACTCCATGATCATCTGGCTCTCTTTATCTTTACAAACATGTTTACCCATAATGATTGCACTCCCTTTAGATGGAGTGAAATGTTAGCATTTCCCAGCAATCATTATAGAAAATAAACTTGGTGTTGAAAATCCACCCTGAAATTAGGTGCTTATATTGCTTTGCACGATAGCTTGAAGCAACTCTTTATTACGTAATTCATCACGTTTTTTCACCAGCTGATTTAGTTTTCACTAAAAATTTGTGCAACAATTCGATTTTATAATCTATACTTTAATGTTATTTTATTTATAGCAATGTAATAGATACATCCTATAAATAAAGAAAATATCCAAAAAGAAATTAATGCAATAGGAAATTTATTATATAATATAAATTTTTGATATGTAACCTGTACAATGTAAATTTCCAATGTACTTGCTGATATTAAGTTAATTAATTTTCTAGCAAACTTAAATTCTAACTCCTTATTATTTATGCATAAAATTAAAACAAAAAAAGAAAACAAAATTACACTTAGGGCTATCAGAATCTGTTCTTTAAAAAAAATCTCTTTAACAAAAACAAGAAAGTAAACTACAACCCAAATAAATATATTTAATAAAATACAGATAATCAAATGTACATTAGATATATTTTTTCCCTTCATAAAACTTAAAATTTCTTCTTCCTTAGTAAATATAAATGCTCCGCATAGGTATATTATGCCATATTCTATAACTTTTAAAAATGTAAATCCCTCTAATTCTATAAAAAAATTATTTTTAAAATTTATAATATATGCTATTATATATACACTTGCAAATAATATAATAAAAAATATAATTGATTTTTCATTCTTTCTTTTGAATAAAGGATAAAAAATTATTAGGTAAATAAAAAGTGCAAATATAAACCAATATTGGTTTATTACATCTAATAACCCTATAAATTTATTATACGCTATAAAATTTATTAATTCTTCCGCAAATATTATAACTAAAACCGATGGAAGCAACCTATTAATTTTTTTCTTTATCCAATCATTAAAATTATTTTTTATATTACAATTAAAATAACCTGATAAAATAAAAAATATACCATTACCAAATGCCCCCCCTATAGCCAGATATTGTAATGGATATAACCCTCTGCAATGACTATTGATTATCATAAGACACGCAAGAAACTTTGCTAGTTCAAAAATATAATATTTTTTTTTCTCTGCCAACCTATTTTATCTCCTACATTTGTTTTTCAATTATATATAAATCCAAATAGCCATAAAAATTACTATACCTATTTGTACTAGTATATCCATAACCTATTTCATTAAGTAAACTTAATGCTTTCTCTGGATTTACTCTTGCTGGTACAATAATATAAAATTTATTATTAAAATTATTATTGTTTGTTTCTACTAAATACTCTATTTGTGCTGTAGATAGATTATTAACATTAATATATATATTCCCTGTGGCATTATATGTTCTTACTAAGTTCTCAGGATCCCAATAGATTTTGTAGTTTCTATTCCAACTACCAGAGATATGAAATTCATACTCATACTCATCAAGTATATATATCTTATCATCTTTATCTACTTTAATATCAGCCAATATTGAATTTATTAATGAATCTGCATAGGTAAATTGTAAATTATAACAGAATATATCACACTGTGTATAATCATCTAAAGCATATCCTTTACCAATTGACATTCCTGGTCTCTGATCGGTTTTTAATGCCAAACGATATAGTTTTGTATTACCCAAATCTATGTAATCAGTAGTATAGATTATCATAGGATCTATAGTAATAAATAATTGCATAAACATTAATCCAACAAATAAACTCTCTATGAATATCTGAATTTTTGATATGAATAGCTCTGCAATAATCAAAGGCAACAACATTGAATACGCAATATTTAATATAGCTGTATATCTAGGACAATTAGCATCACTATTGTATAATGCCAACATTATTATAACAAATATACTAGCTACTAATACAGAAATATATTGTTTTTTCGCATCACTTGTCATAGCCTTAAACTTGCCTTTATTATATACTAACATTACAATCCCAAAAATCACTATAAGCCATCTAAACCCATATACAAATGACTGCATTAGTACATCTATTGTTGAAATATCCGGTTTTAATTTTATTACACTATCCGCTGCATATGTGCCAAAAAAGTTTAACATGATAAATCTGTCCCCATAAATATAAAAGAACATGTATAATACTACAGGAGTTACCCACAATACTATCTTCTTTGAAGGGTACCATTTGCAAAACTTCTGAAATATGTTCCTCCCTTCACACTCTAGTATATCTATTAAAGCACACATCGCTAAATAAAATACATAGAAACACATTCCTGTAATCTTAGTAAATGATATCAAAAATCCCACAAATGAAATCATCACATCATTTTTCTTCAATTTATAATATATTAGCCATACAGCAAATAATGCTAAATGTGTATCCATGTTTAAATATGAAAACAGACCTAATTCATATGGACATAGAAAAAGGAACAAAGTTGATAATGTATAAAATATAGGATTTTTATTTTTGAATAGTTCTTGTATTATGTTATAAAACATATATACAGTTATTATTGAAATAATTACATTTCCTAAATGCAAACCTATAATCTTTCCTGGAAATAAAAATTCAAAAGGTGCAATAAATAAAGCTAGTCCCTGTATCCATTTCCAACATGTAAAGGAGCCTATATATGTAAATAAATCAAAGTTGAACTTTCTTGAGCCTTCAACAAAACTCCCATAATATAAACTTCCATCATATTTAGGAACTAATTTAAACTGTGATATTTCTATCAAGCCTACAAAAATCATACATATAACCAAATACGGAGATATCTTTTTAGGTATAGAAAATATACGTTGTTTGATGCCAACCGCAACAGCCATACAAAACAATGCATTAATCGCACAAATAAAAGCTATATTACCAAACGATATATTACTTATTCCTTTCCCAATTAAAGCTGTATTCAAAAAAAATGATATAATTCCAGAAATTATAACTGTATTTATACATGTTTGTTTATTACATTTATTTGATAAAATACTAATCTTTACAAAATATATAATATATAGACATATGATGTATAAAAGCAAGTAGTAATTCAAAAATCTAACTAAATACCATATAAAATCATAATTTCCAAATACTAACTTTCCATCAATTACATTCCTCTCTAAGAGTTTAACATTGTATCTCTGTGCATACAAATACTGTGCAATTGCAACTTCAATATTTCTTTTATTCATATTTGGGATTTGTAACAAAATATCCCTATAACTTGTAAATGAACCCTTAAAAGAAATAGAATCCGGTGCAATCGCATGTGCAATTCCCTGACAAAAGTAAATCTTTACATTATATGAACAAAATGTTATCGCATAAGCTGTTCCTGTTGCATCTAAATTTCCTAAATTAACACAACTGGCTATAGTGCCATTTTCAAAATTGTAAGCTATACCTGAAACATAAACTCCACTTATGTTTGCCTTATTATAACAATTTATTATTAATGCATCATTTCCCACAGCATTTGTCGCAATCGAAGCACCATACTGTACATTGAGTTCTCCTGATTCAATTCCAAGATTTGCAATTACACCACCTATATATCCAAATAATGCATATGCCTGACCATCACCATTTGAATTAATATTAAAATTACTTATTGTATGTCCATTACCATTATATATACCATCAAAACTTGTTTGACTATTTCCAATAGGAATCCAACTTTCCCCTTCCATTACAATATCTTCTGTCTGTATAAAATAGCACCCCTTAAATGAATTGCCTCCATTTACTTCATATGCTAAATTTAATAAATCATCATAATTTTTAATGATATATGGATATTCTTTCGTTCCTAATTGTCTATTCCCTATATTAGTATTTGAAACATTATCCTCACAAACTGACACTACAATCATTATTAGCAAAATAATAAAGGGAATATATATCTTTTTGAGCCACTTTAACATATTATATTGTTTCTCCATAAAAATATCATGTTATAATACCGAATAAACTACAATACCCAGTATTATCAACGCCAACGCTGTATATTTCTTCTTCGACATTTTTTCTTTAAATATCTTGACACCAAAAAAGGTTACATAGATATAACTTGTAGCCTCCAAAATCGGTCCCATTGACAACGGAATCCCCTTATATGCGATTATTGACATAAATGTGGTTCCAACAAAAATTACATATGCAAATATTACTAAAGGATTAAGATATTCTTGCATAACAGATGCATATTTCTTTTGTGAAGCCTTTTTTAACATTACCTGTGATATTGCACTTATAAAAACACCTAATAATAACACGCATGCATACTTTATTGTTTCCTGATTCATTTATTCTCTACCTCATCTTTCTTGTCATTATCAGAATAGGCATACAACACAACTCCGGAAACAACCAATATAGCACCTATAACCTTACCAATTGTAATTGATTCTTTAAAAATAAGACAGCCCCATATAATTCCCCACACCACTGAAACTGCTTTATTTGCAAAAGCAGTCGTCAATGGCAGTCTTTTTATAATCTGTTGCCATCCAATAGCATATAAGCCCAGCAACAAAATAATTCCCCCATAATACAGACAGAATCTAAGGCTTAAAAATGTCTCCTGTGCTGCTAATTTACTAAAAATACCACTCATAGAATATAACATGAGCATTAAATGTAATATTACCAACACCTTAATTTTTGATTTATTCATATCTAATCACCGAGTTCAATTTTAATCATATCATTATATTGTTTTACTGCTTCATTCATATCATCTCTATTGTCATAGCTATAATAGAGATAAGCAATCCTCTCATTCATATAATCTTCTATCCTTTGTCCAACAGACAACATATCTATTTTTTTAAATATGTGTTTTTGAATCTCTTCCGGAATCGTATAGCTCTTTATAATACCGTTTTTTCCAGCCATAATTCCATGATGTCCGCAGAACTTTGCTGTCGGCTCACCACATTTTATGTCTGCACATGACTGCCCTGTAGCCGCACGTATATACGCTTCTTCCCACGGAAATCCAGAATACGCATCAGCAAGTGTTAAAAACTGATTTCCAAAGCTTCTACGCATCATTTCTATGATATATGGCTTGCCATTACAAAGAAAATACTGCAGAGCAAAAATACCGTCAACCAAATCAAGATCATTGACTATATTTTCTATTATGCCATGTAATTCATCTCGTACATCGTCTATATTATCTGCCGGAAATGTTTCACTCTGAATCAGATAAGGATTAATCGGTGAATAACAATTGCAGCTTACCGATGAAATTATTTTCTTATCAGCTATAAATGTTACAATAGTGTGCTGTGTTCCTTCAAGAAATGGTTCTACAACTATATGTTTGTCCCTTGAACGTTCAAAGGAGTACTTTAATGCTTCAACAGCATCACTATAATTCTCCGCCTTTCTTATTCCCTTTCCCCCAGTTAGATCATTTGCCTTGACAATAATAGGATATTCTGCGGTCTTAACATGTTCTAGAGCATCGTTCATATTGGTAAACACAACAGAATGAGGTGATGGAATATTGTGTGTATAACAATAATCTTTAAACTTATCCTTGTGGTGTAAAAGGACAGCATTCTCATATGTATCATGTCCCTTCCAGCCCATCTTTTCTGCAACATAGGCCGCTGTTAAGACACCAAAGTCATTTGCACAACTTACTATTTTATCAATATTGTGTTCCTTAACCAACTGCAAAATAGCCTCTTTATCTGAATAATCAGCAGGAATATATTCATCGGCATATGCATGTCCCATAAGATCAGGAGCATTTCCAGTTGTTATTACATAATATCCCATTTCTTTTGCCTTTGTTATAACCGGTTGTTCGCAAAAACTCCCATTCAATATAAGCAATCTTTCCACTATGACTACTCCTCCTTCTTATCGCAATTGATGACTTCTTTAACCGCATACTGTGGAGCATTGTTCAAACTAATATAAATTCTTCCAATGTATTCTCCCAGCAATCCCATAAATAGCATTATCATACCACATAGAAATAACATCACAGCCATTATAGAACTATAACCCACAGCAATCCCCGGCATAACTATCTTTCTTACAATTATAAATATTCCATACAAAAATCCTAAAAATGCTGTTATCCAACCAATTATCGCCGCTAAACGCAATGGTTTCTCAGAAAAAGCTGTAAAACCGTTCATCCAAAGCCCAAAAAGCTTTTTAAAGCTGTATCCCGAACTTCCCTCTACTCTCTGATCATGGCTTATTACAACATTTGCCATATTCCTTGTGACTCTCAATATAAGGCCATGAACAAATGGATATGCATTCTTGTACTTTATAACCTCATCCAATACATACCTACGAAATACATAATAGCTATTTAAATCAATATCTTTAGGTTTATTTATAAAATATGATGACATTGCAAAGCTGATTTTAGTTCCTATCTTTCTTATAAATGACCTTTTTTCGCCTTCATATTTAGCCGATACAAGGTCATACCCCTCATCAAGCTTATCTATCAATTTGAACATTTCTTCTGGTGGGTTCTGTCCGTCATCATCGAGACAGACCACAATATCACCTGTAACATAATTAAATCCGGCCATCAATGCTGAATGTTGTCCAAAGTTACGCGATAATGCAATTACCTTAACTTTCTCATTATCTAAAGCAATCTTTTTTAAACTGTCCAGCGTATTATCTGGAGAATAGTCATTTACACATACTATTTCATAATCATATCTGCCATCAGCCTCAACCGTCTTCACTATCCTATCTATCACATTTCCAACAGAATTCTGTGAACGATAGCATGGTATAACGAACGATAACTTTTCCATTTTATCTCTCCTAAACCTGTCTACACTTCCGTTTTTCTTATGTAATCAGCTAGTTCATTTATTGCTTCTTCAATTCCAACTTCCGGGTTGTAACCTATATCACTCTTTATTCTGTCAAGTGATACATCCCAACAATAATCGTCCATATAGTCTTCTTTACCTGAAAACTGTATCTCGGAATCCGAACCAAGTACTTCTTTACATTTAAGTGCTAACTCATAATTTGACAATAGATTATTACTGGAAAGATTATATACACCATGTGCATCATTAAATAATGCCTTATAAAGTGCCTGTGCAATATCTCTTACATGAATGTATGTCTGCTTTCTTGTTCCTTTGCCAGATAACACAATATTCTCATTATTTAGTGCTTTATGCACAAATACAGGAAAAATAGTCTTCGGATTCATTCCAATTCCAACAGGTGCTGAAATTCTAAAGCTGGCGGTTCTAAGTCCAAATGTGTAATCAGCATAGTTTGCAAGCAGCTCCTGTGTGTGCTTTGTCACATGATATACTGTAGGCGGTTTAATTGAATGATTTTCCATTATAGGATGCTGATTAGGCTTTCCTATAACCGGAAGGCTTGACAGCTGTAAAAAAACACCCACCTGCTTCTCCTCACACATCTCAAGTAAACGCTGTGTACCTCCACAATTAGTTGTAGTAACGTCAACTGTATATGGCTCATGTCTCATATCCGCTGCTAAATGGACAACCGCATCAACTTTAACACTAACTTTATCGCATATTTTTTTTGTTTCATCTGTAGACAAGTCACAGCAAACATACTCATCTACATCTACCATGCTCTGTTCATGCCTGCCTACACCTACTACATACAAGCCTTTTTCCTTAAAATATTTACATACATGCTTTCCGATAAATCCATTTGACCCTGTAACAATTACATTCATTATACACACCTCACATTATCTATTAACCTTATAGAACTTATATATTGTATCAATTACTTTTTCCTGATCTTCTTCCGTCAGGTTATAATATAATGGAAGTCTGGCAAGTCTTTCACTCTCCTTGGTAGTGTACTTGTCCTCACCATTAAATCTGCCATACTTCAAACCAGCCGGTGCAGAATGTAGAGGAATATAATGGAATACACAGCCTACACCATTTTCTTTCATATAGGAAATGAATTCTGTTCTTTCATCTAAGTCTTTATTTTTTATGTAGAACATATGTGCATTATGTGTACAATCCTCAGGAATTACCGGAAGTTCAATGAGTCCTTCATCTTTAAGCTTCTTAAGACCTTCATAATATCTGTTCCATGAAGCTAATCTATTATTATTGATTTCATCAGCTAATTCAAGCTGTGCATATAAATATGCTGCATTAAGCTCACTTGGAAGATATGATGAACCTGCATCAACCCAAGTATACTTATCTATCTGTCCTCTGAAGAACTTGCTTCTATTAGTTCCCTTCTCTCTTATAATCTCAGCCTGTTCCACATCTTCTTTATTTCTTATAAGAAGTGCTCCTCCCTCTCCCATAGAATAATTCTTAGTCTCATGGAAACTATAACATCCAAAATCTCCAATCGTGCCGAGAGCCTTTCCCTTATATGTACTCATCACTCCCTGTGCTGCATCCTCAATCACCAATAAATTATGTTTCTGTGCAATCTCCATAATTTTGTCCATTTTGCAGCCAACTCCGGCATAATGAACCGGAACTATTGCCTTTGTCTTTTCTGTGATTGCATCTTCAATAAGCCTTTCATCAATATTCATTGTATCAGGTCTTATATCAACGAAAACTGCCTTTGCACCTCTTAATACAAATGCATCTGCTGTAGATACAAATGTATAAGACGGCATTATTACTTCATCACCTGGTTTTATATCAGAAAGAATCGCTGCCATTTCGGTTGCATGTGTGCATGAAGTTGTTAATAGCACTTTGCTTGAGCCTGTTCTTTCTTCCATCCAGGCGGAACACTTCTTGGTAAATTGACCATCACCACATATTTTCTGTGATGCTACTGCTTCCTTTATGTAATCTATCTCCTTGCCAGTGTATGGTGGTATGTTAAACGGTATCATTTATCTTTTCTCCTTTTTGTTAAACTATATGATTTAGCATAATACTATAGCTCTTTTTAGTCAACTCTAAATTTCCATAAATTAAATCCATCTATTGTATTGATTAACTCTGCTTGAGTTTCACTATTATACTTTTCCCTTTCATACCACATCTTTGTTTCTGCATTCCAGTTATCAATTACATATATATTATCATTACATAGAGATTTATAAGGATTGTTGCAATCCATCCCCTGTGACTCCCACATATAAAAATTGTCAGGATAACCCATCGTTACCCCGCCCAGATAACTATAATCACAATATTCACCCTGCTCCACGCGTATCCAAGGCTTATAATTAAAGTATAATAATTGTATGCATGATGAAAAGTCAGCCAGATAATAGTGCTCTTGATCACTGTGTATAAGATTCATCAAATTCTCATGTGGCTTTCGCTCACTTACATTGCATCTATATTTTTTTAACTTAAAATTCCATGATTCAAAAAAGCAGTCATATATATACTGACTATATTCTTCATCTGACATTGTTTTATAACTTGTATCCTTTATGTAGAGCGGTATCTTACATACACATACTACAACTCCAAAATATATCAATGCTGTCCTTATCTGAATATCAACATTACGATGTCTTTCTGTTGTCACTAATATGGCAATTGCCGTGCAAACCAATATACTATACTCTACCCTATACACAACACGCCCATGCATTATAAAGTATATCAAAAAGAACACTGCTGTTCCTCCAAAAAGCAGCCGTATAATACTTCCTTTAAAATCCCATAACATAAGTATTAAAAAAATCACCACAAGCCCCATCACTGTTGTATACTTATAGTATTTTCTATCCATAAATTGATTAATGCCATATCGTAATGATTTCGTCACGCTGTCACTATATGATTTTTTTATTACACTTATATTTTTCAGCTTATCATCTGTAAAATAATCATGGTCTATAAAATTCCATGAATCAATCATATAATAATCCGTTATAGTAAAACCTAGTGGCTCCAATTGAGGCATAATAGAATCAGCTCCATAACTGTTTATATCTGTAATGGACGCTCTTAACGTATTATATTGCAGATATTCCCCATATGCCTTATCATTATTCCATATGTCTTCACCCGCCTTTTTTATTATGAACGCCATGGCAACCGTTCCCACACAAATTGCAACACATATTACAGTCTTTTTTACTATATGTATTTCTTTCCTGTTATGAAAAACGAACCATACAAACATAATGAAAAGATATACCAGTGATATATATATAGTTTCGAACCGAATCATAGAGCCAACTAATGTCAAAAATATTCCTAAAATTATAACCAGGTTATTCCTTTTATTTTTTTTCCAATACTCTGACAATATCAGTGCGCCGCCGGCACAGGTTGCTATTGCTGCCGTCTTAGTAAATTGAACAAGTATATATACATCATCTGAAAAAAAGCTGACAAATATAATTGACAAAAATATTCCTATTGGTAAATCATTTCTGCTTAAAACTATATATGTCACAGCCCACAGTGAAAAGAAACATATTGCAATCTGAAACACAAAATACCAGCTAACTACAGGAATGGCTTTATACAACTGTTTTAAAAAAATCCCATATATTATATTGGAAAAAAGCAAATGTTCGTCATATCCATTACCATAAGCTCCCGATAAAATGCTGTCCACTATGAAATCATCTGAAACTTCATATTTCATATCACAAAAAAGAATTACCATCAACAGAAAAACAGCATTAATTAAAAACGACAAAAATGCAGTATTTTTATATAAATCTTTTCTTGCAAATGTTATTTTAGATTGCATTATTTCTTTCATACTCATCTCCCATTATCCCTGCATTATAACTATCTCTGTATACTTATCACTTTCCGCTTGCCATATCAACCATACATCAAAGGCAGTGCAGCCATGTTGTTACACTGCCTTTATTGTATTCCTCACAGTCTGTTGACAAGCTTATATATTATTGATGCCATGCCATACATTCCCATATTGGTTCTGCGAAGCATTGCCACACATATATTATTGTTTCCATTGTATATATCAATCGACTTCTCGCGCAGCCATCCGTCGAATTGTTCAAGTGCCTTCCGGTGCGGCGCATCCCTATAGCTCATCATTACAGAGTATACTCCTGTTATGAAGTATGCTATCTTGCGGGCAATGAACCTCTTCTTCGGCTCGCTTAGGTTCCATGATACATCCTCATAGAAACCTATAAGATAATTGACCACCTTCATGTACTGTTCATGATTCCTGCGCCGGCTCTCAATGGATACACTCTGCCCGTTCCGTCCTACAAGATACTGATATACGGTCATGTCAAGATACACTATCGTGTCAGCATAGGCAAGCGAATATACCACATACTCATTGTCTACATAGAACAGGTGTTCATGACAGCTCACATTGTTCGTCCTTAGGAGCTCCGTCCTTATGCAGCAGTTGTGCATCTCAATATTCTTAATCCTGCCCACACAGTCATCAAACTTCATTATCCTGTTCTTGTCAATGCCTGATACGCTTTCATGTCCGGCATACCTGCCATCAGGTGTAATACGTCTTGCATCAGTGAGCACGATATCCACATCATGCTCCTTCAGATAATCCACAAGTCTGCGGAAACTGTCCGTGTTGACATAGTCGTCCGCATCACATATCATAAAATACTTTCCCCGGGCATTCTCTATTCCTGAATTGACAGCCGAACCATGCCCTCCGTTTTCCTTATGGACTACATTTACAATTCCTGGATATCTGTTTCTCAAATCATCTGCAATTCCTGCCGTATCGTCCGTAGAACCGTCATCGACGATTATAACCTCGACACTGCCTTCCGCTCCATCATAAAGAAATGTCGGTATATTCTGCCACAAAAAGCTCTGTGCATTGTACGAAGGCACGGCAACTGTAAGTACACACATAATCTGTTCTCCCTTCCCTATAATTCGATTATATACTAAATATTTCTTTTTTTCAAATATTTAGTTGCTTTATGGAGTATATCCTTTTAAAATATATGATAATATTATGATATCAGGGTCCCAAGTTCAAAAAGCCGTTCGTGCTTGCACGATTAGGCTTTTGAACTTGGGACCCGCAAAACATGAGGAAGCAGCGATTTACGCAGTAAATCAGCGGATTCCAAATGTTTTAGGATTGCGGGAGCTGTTTTACAGCTGAGCAATTCGATATCATTGAGGTCAAAATACTTTTTGACCTCAACATCATCACTTTTAATTACTTATGGAGTTATTTAATTATGAAAATTCAGCCTCTGCTTTTTAGTTCTGATAATATATGCGATATTGAAGAGCTCTACTATCGGCGTAAGGGCAGCACCTTATCGCTGGAGACCTATTTCAATGCCTTCTCCGTCGGTAAATGGTGCCATTATACCTCGATAGCTTCTCTTACCTTGTGTATACGCACACGGCATGCTCTCTCCATACGTTGCTTTAACAGCGTTGGTACAATCCTCGACGGCTGCAACTGCTTTGCCGATGTACAGACACCTGTTGATATGGCTCCCTATGTAAGTGTCATAAGGCAGGAGATTCCTGCGGATGTCAGACATACAGATGATATGTACTATATCAGCTTCCCTGATATTTTCTCCGGTTCCTCTCCTGACGGAAAATTGCCGGCCGGAATATTGTATGCCGAGCTGACTTTTCCCTTTGAGCTTGAGTACACGGATGTAAAAGAACTCATAGACGGTTGGTATGAGACTGATTCCATGCCGGTCCGCAGTCCTTACATTGCACTCGGTATCTGCACCTATAAGCGCGAGGAATTTCTCCTTCGCAATGTACATTCACTTATGGACAATATTATCAACAATCCGGACAGCCCTATGTACAACAGGCTTGCGGTATATATTTCCGACAATGCCGGCACGATAATACCCGGCATGCCTTCATCCGAATATACTGACCCATCCTCAGGAAGATATGTAAAAGAGCATATACATATATTTTCCAACAGGAACACCGGTGGTTCCGGCGGTTTCACCCGCACCATGTCAGAAGCTGTTCTCAATAACATCGGGCATCCATTCAGCCATCTTCTTCTCATGGATGATGACATTGTCCTTGATACAGCTGTACTTGAACGTACCTACCTGTTTCTTTCTTTTTTGAAAGAGGAATTCCGCTCCTGCATGCTTGGTGCATCCATGCTTGACCTTAACAGAAGGTATCTGCAGCTTGAAAAGGGTGCCCGCACGGATTCTTATGCGTACACCTTCTACCATAAGTTTTTTGACCTCAGGAACGCAGACCTCGTAAGTGCCAACGAATGTCCTGAAAATGCATCCTACACCGGCTGGTGGTACTGCTGTATCCCGACACAGCATATCCGCACTGACAATCTGCCGCTGCCTATGTTTCTTCACTTCGATGATGTGGAATACGGAATACGTGCAGGATGCCCGCCCATACTCCTTAACGGAATATGCGTATGGCATCCGCCTGCCGTCTCTAAGGGTGCAGCAGGCATTGAGTACTATGATATACGCAATATGCTTATAATGCAGTCATCCGATAAGAAGCTTAACACAGATAAGCTCCACACCCTGCTTCATATAAGCTTTTTAACTGTCGGCGAGCTTGTGCGGTACCGTTATAATGTTGCAGCTGCCAGACTTATGGGCTGCGAGGATTTTCACAGAGGTCCGGAATATTTTATTCAGACCGACCCGGCAAAAAAGCATGCAGACCTTGGTGTTCTCAACTATAGCTTCATATCTCCTGAAGAAGCAGGAATCAGGCAGGCCGATATTGAACGGCTTATGAAGCAGGAGAACAATATTGTCAAAAAAAGCGGCAGCTCAACAGTCGGCACTCTTACAAAATATCTTCTCTGTCTGTTCTGTCATCTGCTGCCGCCTGTCGGCGGCACTAAGATATGCAATGCAGACACACCTTGGCTGCCATACCTCGCACACCGTGTATATGTATACAGCCCATCCACCGGCAGAGGTTACATTGTCGTGCGAAGCTGCAGACGGTTTTTCAAAGGCATGGGACGTTACTTTAAGACCGTATTCCATATAATCAAGGACTTCACGAAAGATACTGCTGCCTGGAACAGCAGGATGCCATATCTTACTTCCAAAGAATTCTGGGATAAATATCTAAAATAGTTATGGTAAAAGACCGGGGTACGCACTTGTGTACACCCGGTCTTTTGCCACAGACAGCTTTACTAAATATTCGATTTCTCACGTTTCTTCATAATAATCACATAAGCAGCCCATCCGAGCACTCCGATTGCACTCAGTACTGCTCCGTACTTCAACATCTTATACTCATAATCAAATCGTATATCATTGCTTCCCTGACTTATCCTTACCGCCATAAGACCATTGACGTTGATAATCTGTGTCTCACTGCCGTTGACTGTCGCCTTCCATGCCTTATCATACGGAACGGCAAAGAATGCGTACTTATCCGCATCCGCAGTTATATCAGACCGAAAGTAATTCTTACCGCTTACAAAGCCCTGTGAGCACTCACCCATATGTGCCTGTGCATATTCAGCAATATTTTCATATGCAATGGTGCCGTCAGTATAAGGATCGTATTTTTTCAGATAGCCGCTTACAAGCTCCTCATCCTCATCCTCTACTATGAGCATCTTAAGCATCGCTGCCGGCTTAAGGTAATTATCCACACTCTCGAACTGGCTTCTCGTCATATATATATCATAGGTAAATCCAATTGGAAGCGCATTCTCATTTTCATACAGCTTCAAAGTCTGTCCGGTGCTTGTACTGTAGTCTCTGATGTAAGTATAATCCGGCTGTTCAATATAGGACACGACATATCGCGCACCGAGAAGCTCTCTTATTCCATCCGGTCCCGCATTGGTCCATGTCGCTCTTCCAATCCCTATGGCATCATAATACTCTCCTATGGATGAATGTACCGTACTGCAGAAAGAGTTGATTGAAGGGAGCTGATTGGTCATGGCAAGATTATAATATGTATACCCTATTCCCTCATCAAAATAGTATCTGTAAGGAAGTACATCCTGACTGAGCTTTTCAGGTATTTCAGTAAGATATGCGTATACATTCTCGCCGTACGAAGCGCCATATGTCTTGAAATCCTGGGCAGTATTGTCAGTAGCCTTCGCATATTCATTAATGGTTATGCCAAGTGTCGCAGCAGATATAACAACCGCCAAAGCGACATACACTCTGTGCACATTAACATAGTTCTTCATAAAATGCGGCAATGCTATTGCAGCCACAGGTCCTGCCACACCTAATAAGAACGAAGCGATAAACAGCCCTTTCTTATATATACCGATTACACCTTCCTCCCTGTTCATAAGCACAACCATCACAAAGAAAAACATCAGCAGAATTCCTGATATAACCGCTGCCTTCTTCACCTTATATTCCCTGCGCTCCTCGATAACCTTAGCTGTAGCGAGTGCCATGAACAGTATCAGCATAAAATACCATCTTCTGTATGTCTCATTTGAAAGAAACGAAAAGACATTGTTCAACAGTGGAACCACCGCACAGACCAGCCCTACCTTGAGTATATTTGACAGCCAGTCCTTCTTAGATATCATGTACGCAGCAGCAAATACGGCACCAAAAAGCGGAAGATATGCTGCATTGGTCATCCAGTCGGAATACTCAACGCTCAGGCATGCATTCATCGTCTCTCCCGGCAGGAAGAATGCCTTTATGAGCATAAGCCAGTTCTTAGTTGACATCGTAAACCACGACAATATTGATATATGCTGTGATATTCTGCTGTTGCTCATCGTTCCGTTAACCGATGGAAGCAGAAGTATTCCTGCCATTGCCACGCCAAGCATGCCCTCGAGCATGCACATAATAAGAGGCTGCACTATTTTTCCCGGCTTAACGGCATCTGCCCATGAGCTCCCGGCTGCCTTCTTCTGTGCACACATATGCGATATCTGAGGAATAAGATATTTTACAACATAAAAAATAACAACAAATATAACCTCTGCAAAGAAGAATACATAATTACACAGTGCATTTACCATAACGCCGAACGCCAGCCAGCCATGCTTCTTATCCTCAATGAGCTTCTCCACTCCGATTAAAAGGAGCGGAAAGAATGCAACCGGATCCTGGAAATGATAGAAAACAACACTTGCACACTGGAAACCGGAAAATGCATAGAGCACCGATGCTAACACAACCAGATTCTTACTCTTTAAGTGCCTGTTAAAATACACTGACGATATCGTTCCTGCCGCGGCAAACTTCAGGATCATGACAGGTCCTAAAAGCTTAGGCACCATTGCCGCCGGAAACAGCAGCATAATCCACATAAAAGGACTTCCAAGACCGTAGAAGCTGAACGTCTCGACAAAGTTACTTCCTATATCAATTCCCCAGTTCCACAGAATGTCTCCCGACTTTACCGCCTTGTTCATCAATATGTTATAAGAAATCTCCTCCGCAGCAAAATCATGTGACATTGCTATATATCCGTTATTACTTACAAGAACCGGCAGTATTGCCGCTGCAGCGGCTATAAAACTTACAATAAATGTACACAGCCAGTACGGCATTCTCTTTGAACCTTGATTTTTACTAATTTGTTTCATCAGAATCTCCTATATATTCATTATTATACTCCTGCATACTGCAAGCAATAAGCAGTTTGAAAATGTTTTTTTCAAACTTTCTACTCTGTAGCCTTCGTGTAAACACCATATGCTTTATTATTTCAGGCAGCTATCCTATTAAGTATATTACATTCCGTCCAAAAATGAAAGCATACTTTTTTCTTTGTTGATTTCACTTATCCGCTATGATAAGATTTCAGGTAAAGAGACTTTTACGGTCTTTAATTGTATCGGAGGAGACAGATATGATAAATCAACCAGCATTGTCTGCATTTAACAATAAGATAGGAAAACAGGATTCACGGATTCATAGCCTTTCGGGACTGAAGGTCATTGCCATCTGGCTGATTTTCTGGTGGCACAGCTGGTTAAACAACCCACCATGTGATTTGGGAGCGCGATGCTGTGAGTTCTTTTTTGTTGCATCAGGCTTTTTGGTCTACTACAGCCACAAGGACACTTCCTCATGCACATGGAAAGATTCTTTCAATGCGGTGCTCCGTAAATTAGCTGTAATGTGGCCAATGCATTTCCTTGCTTTTATGATATGTCTGTTGCTTTTAGGCAGGGAACAGATCTTCTCACTCTCTACATTGGTCTGCGGAATCCTCAATTTATCATTATTGCAATCCTGGTTTAATTATGAACAGGTATTCTTTTCATTTAACGGTCCGTCATGGTTTTTGTCCTCATTGCTGTTCTGTTATTTTATGGCTCCGGTGCTTCTGCGGCTGATTAAGAAAAAAAAGAAGGCATTTGTCTACTTTATACTTGCATTTGCAATACGTTACACCATTGAGGAGCTTGAGTTTTATCAGCCTGACACTTATATGAACTTTAACATCCATGTGTCGCCCATCATACGGTTATTTGAATTCTTTTTCGGGATGCTGACTGCGTGTATCTGGAGCATGGCTATGGAATTCATCTCTAAGAAGCTTGATTCACTAAATCCACATATAATATTTGCAGCTGCAAGTGTATGTGAGGCTGCTGTCCTGTTTCTGACATATTATTTTATGCTCACGAAGCAGAATGCCTGGGGCAGGCACATATTCAGCCTGTGGTTCTGCGTATTAATTTTCTTCTTTGCATTTGATGCCGGAATCATCTCAAGATTATTGTCCTTAAAGCCCCTGCGCTGGTTTGCCGGTATTCAATTTGAATTTTATATTTTCCACATACCTGTGCTCAAGCTGGTAAGCAGATATATAGAACCACATATAACAGCGGCTGCTGTTCTTGCCGGTATAAGCTTCGCCATTATTATACTTTTATCATGCCTGTACAAGTATGTTTTAAAGAGGCCATCGGAGAGCATCATGAAAACAATACTTAACAAGTGTTCTAAATACATTTGCGAATAAAGTTATTTTAAAAATGCTTCTTATATGGTATAATTTAACCATCCGGAATAAACAACAGATATAAAGGAGGTTTTTTTGTATGAGAAAAAAAAGTTTTATTAAAAAAGCCCTATGTGCAGGAGTCTCATTAAGCCTTTTCATCAGCTGTTTTTTTGTAAAAGAAGCTGCTGACGTAAAAGCAGACGATTATCCAAGCGAAATTTTATTAGGTGCTTTTTGGGAAAGTGATGAAGATAATACTGATACTTTATATTGGTCGACCGATGGTGTTAATTTTTATGAATTAGCTGAGGCATATACTGATGCGACACCGGATTCAGCAGACTCAAGTTTAATAGCCAACACACCATATCCTGTATCTACATTGCATGATCCCAGCATAATCTATAAAGATGGCTACTTTTGGATGCTGTCAGGCTTTGCAACCACCAACAGCTTGGGAAGACGCTATGTTCCAATGATTGGATATTCCAAGGACCTGGTAAACTGGAGCTATCCGAACAGTGGCAGCACGATGAACGTGGGAGTGCAGGGTGAGCCTATCGGAAAAGAGCTATATGGAACGGAGTGGGATGCCGTCGCTCCTGATTTTATGGTTGATGACAACGGTGATGTATGGATTACCGTCTGCATCGGTTATTACGCACAGTTTCATGCCAATGATGGGAACTCTGCAAATGATACATTACAGCCATATCTGATAAAGGCTACCGGATTACAGGCTCCGGCAAATGGCGACAAGGGTACACCTCCTGTCGTAACATACTCCGATGCAGTTCCTATTGTTTTACCTTCCTATAACAGTGATGTCAACATCAATAACCGAATTGACAGCTCTTTATATAAGGAAGGTGGCTATTATTACTTACTTGTCAAAAAAGATGGTGTGACAATCGAAATCTGGCGTACAAAGAATTTATCGCTTGAGTCCTGTCAGAACCCTGATAGCTGGGAATTGGTTACCGATGATGCCGTAACGGGCTACGAAGGACCTTGCTTAACCAAGTACCGCGGGCAGTATTACCTTTACACGGATAAGCTTGCTGATTATCCGCCGGAAAATGCTGACGGAAAAAGAGGCGTTCATGTCTCTGTCGCTTCAACTGCTACCACCGGAAACCTTGATGAATATACCGGCTGGCTCGAAAAGAACCAGCATAAAATTATCGGCTGGGCAGCTGACGGAAGCCAGAAGGATTGTCGACATGGTACTGTAATCACAGTCACAGATAAAAATGCAATCAAGACAATCTGGGATTTACGTGCAAAAACAATATACAATAATAAATCCGATAATCCGACACAGTCCGTAGGGCAGGGATGGTATCAGAAGGAAAGCTTTCTCGGACCTAACTATGGCAGCAAATACATTAAATATTGGTATGAAAATGATGTCCGTCAGGGATTGGTAAACCGCGGAAAAGAGATTTATGACCCTGATTCTAACGGCTGGTATTGGTTAGACAGTAATAATAAGGGAGCAATGGCAAGCTCCAAGGATGTATATCTTCCTATCGATAAGGTGGCATACAATGCTGATGCTGATGCATATGGTATGGATCCGGATAAGTGGAAGTGGGTCCGCTATGATATGTACGGCAAAATGATTCATGGCGAGGATCACAGACATATAGAAGGAACGTCTTCAGATGCTCCTTGGGGATATTGGTATTTTGATGATATTACAGGTGCGATGAAACACGGTCTGACAGAGATTTCCAACGGAAACGGCGGCACCAAAAAAGTATACTATGATGACACCACGGGTCTTATGCTCTATGGAGAGCATGTGATTAACGACAGATTATACTATTTCGATATATATGACGGCACAGCGATTGACGGCTGGTATAAGATAGATGGTGTTATGTACTGGTATGAAAATGGTGAGCGTCAGGGTTACCATGTAAATGATACATCCTATCGCGGAAAAGAAATATATGATCCTTTAACAAATGCCTGGTACTGGCTTGACAGTGTCCAGAAAGGAACCTTTGCAACAAGCAAGGATGTATACCTGCCAACAAATACAGAAGAGTACATCAAAGATGAAGGCGCATATGGAATGGATCCTTCAAAGTGGAAGTGGGTTCGTTATGATGATTATGGCCATATGATTAAGGGCTGGAACACAAATGCAAACGGCACATATTACTTTGATTTGATTACCGGTGCAATGGCAAAAGGAAATGTAACAATTGATGGCGTTACATATCATTTTGATGAGACCTCCGGTGTATTACAATAGTATATAGGAGAGCAAAAAGAGAGTCCGGTATATTTACCGGACTCTCTTTTTCTATTATTCTGTCATGGCAGGATACGACATTATTCCACCGTTCGTATTCGATAAATCTATTCCTCTGCTGCTTATATCTGATAAATTGTTTGATGTCGCATTGAATCTTGATGACAGGCTTTCCATTGACCAGAATACCGCATCCATGATTACATTGTCATAAAAATCATTGATGTAGCACTCCTCCGCCATGAAAATTCCGGCATAATGTTCACCTGTAATTATGTTGCGGCATATTATATTTTCATAGCATGCTGCAAAATCGAGCATTACCGTCTCATAATCCGGCTTGGCGGCATATCCTAATTCTATTCCGAAGAAGTGAAAATTCTCACTCTGTCCGCGATTATTGTTGGCAATTACATTGTCAGCTATAATATTCCTGACTCCGACACGGACCATCTTAACACCGCTTCCATAATTATCACATATATAATTATTCATCACAATATTGTAAGCTGAATTGTCAATTGACAATCCTGGAAGCTTGGCAGGTGAACTGCCATCTGAGAGGGTTCCGAAATCCTGAACAAAATCATTCTCAAGGTCAGCAAGTGTCTGTCTTCTTCTTCCGCCATTCTGCTTTATTGTATTACCTGACACATAATTTCCAAATGAACCTGCATCAAGACACATGCCCTCCTTATCATTGAGATAAAGAGTGTTATCTATAAAATAATTGCAATATGAGCCATCCGAATAAATTCCTGATGAGTTGCTCTTATACACATAATTGCTTAAAACTACCATCTCATGCGGAGAAGCATATCTGTCACAAATCGGCTCCTCAACAAATGGGTTGTACGCTGTGTTGTAATCAGGAATCGGTATGCTTGTTATAACCACCGCAGCCGAAAAATTCGGTGTTCCCTTGGTGTTGGTAATTGTATTGCTCTCAAATATTACCCTAGAAATGTCGCCGTTTAAGATTACACTTCCGTTTCCGCTGTTATCGATAGAACATCTGCTTATATCAAGATACTTATTCTCTCCCAATACAACGAGCGCCTTGCAGGCTGCGTTATTAAGAACCGTATCCTCAATTGATATTCCTGTAGAGCACACAACGAATATTCCCCAGTTATATACACCATCTTCAATGACAAAATTTCTGAGTGCAACATTCTCAAGCTCCACTATATGGACAGCCTTGTCAAGCTCCTTCGTCATCGTAAATACAACACCTGCGGCATCAATTGTAACATTTGATACAGGAATGAGTGTTTCATCCCAGTCCATCGACAATGTTGTGAGCTTAATATACGCATTTTTCTTGCCCTTCATAAAATCGTTAAGCTCCGATATCTTCTGTCCGTCAAATTCATAATAGCTGCTATAATCACGGTTATCCATATAATCAGCAACATCAGTATATATTAGCTTGTACGATTTCTCCGGTGTCAGGAAATCACTCTCCTCATAACCAAGATTACGAACCCTTCTCATTATCATAAGGTTGTCAACAAGCTCCGTCGCATCTGCAGTATCCATCCTTGCAAGCGGCGGCATTTCATACATATCAAGCAGGCTCTCATAGTCTGTATCGAGCAGCTCTATTCTGCTCTCATCAGGTATTTCCTTAATTTCCAGATCCTTTATCTGCTCACCCGGAACAAACTGTCTTGTAGAAGTCATAACCATATCTTTTACCGGTTCTTTTTTTACAATAATTTTATATAAAATCAATGATGTAAACAGACCATATACCACCAACACTGTAAATAGGATTCTAAGTCCATGTTTTGAAAAGAATTTATTCATATATTATTTATTATCCTCTTTCTTATCGTATGTCCTCTCACTGATAATGTACCTTGGACGTGCCTTTACTTCCATATATATCTTACCTATATATTCTCCTAGAACACCAAGACATATAAGCTGTATCCCACCTATAAAGCATATAATGCTTGTCATGCTGGCCCAGCCTGCAACTGCATGCCCTGTAAGCTGTATTACAATTGACCATATAACACCTATAAAGCTTAAAAGGGAAATGAACATACCGAATGTGGTAATCATTCTTATAGGCTTGACGCTGAGACTTGTTATCCCATCAAATGCAAGAGCCAGCATCTTTCCAAGCGGGTAATGACTGCTTCCGGCAATTCTTTCATGTCTTTCATAGTAAACTGATGTGCTCTTAAAGCCTACAAGCGGAAACATGCCTCTTAAAAATATGTTGACTTCCTTATAATTGGCAAATTCCTGAAGAACGCGGCTCGATACAAGCCGGTAATCCGCATGATTGAACACGACTTCTGCCCCCATCCAGTTTAGAAGCTTATAAAAGCCTTCCGCTGTGAAACGCTTGAAAAATGTATCTGTATCCCTCCTGCTTCTCACTCCGTATACAATTTCACTGCCGTCAAGATACTCGTCAACCATCTTATTCATGGCATTAATGTCATCCTGTCCGTCACAGTCTATGGATATAGTGATATCACACTTATCCTTCGCCTCCATAAGCCCTGCAAGAACTGCATTCTGATGTCCTCTGTTCCGGCTCTGGGATATGCCTAAGAACTTATCATCCTTCGTTGCAAGTTCACATATTATGTTCCACGTATCATCCTTGCTTCCATCGTTCACAAACATAATTCTGCTGTCTTCACTTATTTTGCCAAGTCCTATCAATTCGTTAACCTTGTCCAAAAACATACCGCTCGTTATCGGAAGTACCTTTTCCTCATTATAACAAGGGATTACAATATAAAGAATTGGTTTCATTATCCTGCCCTTTCATTATATGCTTGTTCTATATATCATCACTTACTGGTCATTTTTATTGAAGGATTCCTGTGTCGACATCAAAATAATAACTTACTCCGTCGATAACCACTTCACCCTTTGCCATTGTTCCATATATATTGTCAAAATAGTATTTTCCGGCATCAGTTGTCTGCCAGCCTTTAACCATATGTCCATCCGCATCATAACGAACCCACTTTCCTATGGTTCCGGCATCATCCGCCTGTGATTCCATATATACATCCTTACTCTTTGCCGCTGCGCCAAGCTGCACATTATCAAGCCAATACCATTCATTACTTGATGGGTCATAGATTTCCTTTCCGCGATATGCTAAGTTGACGCTTCCATCCTCATTAGTGCTGTATCCCTGCCGCACACCATTTTCATACCAATAGCTGATGCCGTTCACCTTATGCCAGCCATCCTCTGATAAATATCTTCCGTCATCATCCCATGACCAAGCGACTGTTTCCAGCTTCTCGAATACATATCTCTGATTCTGTCCAAAGTGAAGCCTGAATGTTATAACTTCTGTATTATTTGCAATCACACCTTTATTTACATCCCATGCATGTCCGTTGGATTTGGAAATAATTGTATATGTTCCATCATTATTTTTAAGTATGAGCCACTTTTGATTATCACCATTATTGTACTCCCACTGACATATTCTTGCGCCGCTCAATGTACTTACATATTCAACGGTAAGAACCTTTCCGGTGGCTGCACACTCGAATATATAATAACCATCTGACGTGCGTGTTATGTTATATTTCTGATTATCACCCGCATTGTCACCATACACATCAAGACATACCCCATTGTCCGATTTATCTGCAGGTATATTCACTACAAATGAGTTGTCAGCCGAAATACTTATTTTATATGTTCCGGCCTCTATATCAGCGTTATCCTGCGTTGTAAACACTCTTGTAAACAGGAAACTCTGTACATAATCATCTGACTTCCTGGCTGCACCGATATTAGCTCCTGCCCCCGGATTCGCATTGAGGACTGATACATATCTTCCTGTAGCTTTGGAGATTATGCTGTATGTACCATCACTTTCAAGCACTATCGCCCACTTCTGGTTATCTCCTCCGTTGCTCTCCCACTGGTCAATATTCGTTCCATCCGCCTTTGCACCTGCTGCCAGATCAAGCATCAATCCCGACTCAACAGAAGCAATCTTGTAATAACCATCTTCAACAGGTGTTATATACCACTTCTGGTTATCATTAAATCCCGGTGTATATAACGATACATTTGCACCATTATCGTGGCTTCCCCACTCGACATCAAATACCAGATTTCCATCACCGTTCATGCATATTACATACTCGCCTTCTTCAAGAACATGTTCTACCTTATACGGCTCAGGCATATTCTTGTAGACAGGAATCTTAAACACAAATGTCTCATCAAGCATTCCTGCTTTTTCGTATGCAAGCTTGATTCGTCTTCCCTCATTGGACGGTGCACATAAATTCTGCATATACTGGTGCCAGTACCTTCCGTCGTATTTAGGATCAACATCGAATTTCTGCAGATACAGTGTGTCCTGCCCTCTTAGTATATACCTGTCAGCAAGTTTCTTAGAGCCGCCTTTAAGCGCAGCATATCTGCTGTTCCAGCCCTCCGATTTCGCCTCCTCAAGCCCGTTCCTTACAATAGTCTCATGGTCACTTCCGGATGCCTGGATATTATAATAATTGTAATACCCCTCATAACCCGGATATACTCCCGATATAAGATCTGAACTGCCGCTTGTTCCCTGTTCCTGATATACACGCGACGCAAGGTGAACAGGATTAACTCCGTAATATGCTCCTATATCATGAAATGCCTGGGCATATGTAAGTCCGATCTCCTCATACCCCTCTATATAACCAGACATGAAACTGCTTGCAAGCACCTTCTGTACCGTTGCAATACCCTGTGTAGCTGCATTGTATGTCAGCGTCTCGAACTGGAATATATAATTCTCTGTAAGCCAGTTCCGTGGATCCAGATAATACTCAACTGCCGCTTCCGTAGCGTATGACCATCCATCTCCATACACTTCCCCGACAAAATCACTTGAAAAGTAAGACGGAACAAGGCTTCTGCTTGCCGGATTCATCTCATTGTACATTACGGTACTCCATTCAAGTCCGGTATCATATACCTCGAATACCCAGTCCGGATGTTTCTTTTTGAGTTCATAAAGATCATCCTTGTAGCTCTCCGGGAATTTCTCTATATCCTCATAAACCTGTGCCCTATCCGATACCGTTTCCTCTGCATGTACAATATTAGTTGATATCCCTGCCGGCACAGCTGCAGCCATTGCCAACAGTACACAGCCTAAAGCCATGAATTTCCTTTTCATTATGTTCCTCCATTTTCACTCTCTAAGTTCTTCAAAATCCATGAAGTGTATATAGCCATCCGATATCAGTTCAGTTCAAGATACTTCTTCCAGAAATCCAGTGACTTAAGCTCATCCCCTCTTGAAATAAAGTCATTCTTCGCCTTATTATACTTAAATCTAAGCTTTATCCTCAATCCGATAAACTTCATAAGACATGAGAACATCTCCTTGTTATCCTTTTTTGTTATGAAAATCTTGCCGGATATGATATCATAATTGATAACCTCTCGTACCCGGTAGTTATTAGAAGTGTTCACCTGTGACATTGACACTGTAACAGTATCCTTCTTTACCGGAGCCCAGTGTCCATTCATGTTGAGTGCTCTTATTATCTTATGTTTGCGGCTGTCATCCTTAAAAAGTATTTCTTCGTAATCCCTTAAATATACCTTGCGTCCAAGCTTCTCCGGATCTTCCATCCTGTACCCTCCGGACATTATCTCCTTGTGCAGCTTCTCACCGTCCGTCTCCAGGAAAAAATCAACTCCTTTAAGAAAATCTTCAACACCGCGCATCAGAAGCCTTGCATTCTTATATCTGTAAAGAAGTATCTCCCTGAGAGCCAGCAATGAAAAATCCTTGACAGCATCCCCTGCACCATAATCCGGAAAATGGAATGCATTGTCTATAAACATATTTCGTGTGATATAGTAATTTAAGAATGATGAATACTTATTCTCGAACGGTTCATGCCATACGCATATACCATTCATCAGAATGAGATTCTTCATATTCCTAAGACCATACTCAAGGTCATCACCTCTTATGAAAATAGGAAGCGGAAGATTTTTATCATTTACAACCGTCATAGGAAAGCAGCAGTACCACCATGCATTGAACTCATAGCGTTCCTCACTCTCATTGTAAAGACACGGCTCAGTATCCAGAAGCGAAAGTCCTTTCTTATAGGATATGAGCTTTCCTGCATTCCAGCTTGCACCTGCCTCCTCCTGCACATCCTTATTGTCATTGCGAAGCATAGCTCCCCCGATGAATGTATCAATATATTCATCCTTCACAATGGACAGTATCCTGTAGGTTCTCTCTAAGGATCCGACATCAAGAAGAATATCATCATCCATGAGAAGTGCATGCGTAAGCTTATACTCCTTATTACCGGACCACATCTCTATAAGAGTTCTTGTAAATCCGCCTGCACCTCCGGTATTCTTGTTCCGGAACATATGTATATGTTCACTTGAAAGTCTGTCTATATCCAGAGTCTTTCCATTGTCGGAAATGAATACCTCAAGGTGTCCGTTAAGCATTGAACTGCTGTTTTCAAACACTCTCTCATTGAGAATCCCTATATTCTTCGTTATAAATTCCTCACGCTTGAAGGTACATATTCCGATACCTATCCTGACATTTCTTTCATTTTCCACTTCTGTATTATATGTTCCGCCATAGAACACACCTGTATCACTCAGCGCTTCCATCTGCATATAGAGCATTCCCCTGCCATCCTCAAACGGAATGGTAAGCTCTGTCCGGCCATCCGACTCGACAACGGTTCTGTAGGTAATAATACGCCTGATATCCGTAGGTGACACTCTGTACACATAGCCTGTCCACACCTTAAAACGTCCCTTAAGGCGGATTTTAGCAGTGATTTTACCTATGTTGGTGTATTTCTTCCACTTATCGATAGATATACCGTTAAAGTATGTATCAAGTACACACACTCCACCTTTATTGAATTCTACTTCTCCCTCTTTAAGGTAGAACACTTCTCCCTCTCTGTGGAAATACATGTCATACTTATCGCATATATCATCCTTTGGCAACTGTATATTCTGTAAAATCACTTCTATCTCCTCCATGCATATAATGTGCTTTGTTTAAAATGCCAGCTTATAAATAAAATAGGTAAAATATACCACCAATGCCCAGTACAGTATATCCTTTTTATTGACACATGAAATCCTGGTCTTAGAAAAAGCTTCATGCAGCTTCTCCGGTATAAACGTAAATATTCTTCCTATATAAAAAGCCGGCGATTTCCCTCTCTTTTTAAGAATCTCTATCTGTGCATTGCTGTCCGCAAGCTCTGCTTCTAACTGCTGTATCCGCCCGGCACTGTTGTCATTATTATTGTCATACAGCTTCATCCTTGCATTTAATCGTGCCACCTTCTGCGCTAACCCCGCATTTTCAGAACATACCCTGTTGTAATTCTCAGCAAGTACATTATTCTGATTGATTATCCTGTCTTTCTCACAGTTAAGATCATGCTCTATACATGTCTTATGGTCAATAATCATCCCAAGTATAACAGAAGATATCCTTTTGTAAACATGTCCATCAAGAAATCTTATATCTCCCTCCGGCATTCCTGCAAGCTTAAGATTCACATCCTCAAGACTGCCATATGGAATATCCTCAAGTTCCGCCATAATATCAAGCATTTCCGGATTTTCGGGAACCGTATGATCTTTAATTATAAATACATACTCCCTCAATATCCTGTTTATTGTGAGTGTCTTAAGCCCTTCTATATCACACTCAGCTGCTGTCCTAAGATTCATGCTGAGTGCCCTTAGTATATCATTGGCTACCCTGTCCGTCCAGACCACAGGACGCGGTGCCATCTGTGCATACAGTACTCTGCTTACAGAAGCAAACCTGCCTGCCGCCACCATAGCCCTGACTATAAACACATTGTCATACATATACTCAAATGGCGGAAACAGAATGTTATTATCCACAAGGAACTGTCTTCTGTAAAGAAATCTCTTATAACCATAATCGCATGCATATTCCCTGTACTCCGTCACCCCATCCTTTTCAAAAACATATCCTGAATATATTCCGTCAAACTGCGTGCGCACGTCAGCATTGAACATATTCACCTCAACAATGCCTGCCCCCGCAATATCTGTGTTGTTCTTTGCACATGCATCGGCAAGCAGTTCAAGTGCGTTCTTCTCATAATAATAATCATCCGTATCAATAAAAGCTATATATTCCCCGCCTGCAATGTCTATCGCAGCATTCAGCGCCTCTGCTGCGGTCATATACAGGCTTGTGTCTATCTGCCTGACTCTTGAATCTCTACTGCGCCAGTTGTCAATGCACTTTTTATTCTTTTTTTCCAAGCTGCTGATACACAGAATCTCAATATCACTAAGTGTCTGCCCGGTTATGGACTCCATACATCTGTCAATCAGTTCATTTCTATCATAGACTGTGACTATAACTGATACTTTCTCCGGCATAATAACTCCTCTATTCCTCCTGGTGCATATACTCGATGTATTCCATAAGCACATCCTCTGTATCACCAATTTTCATCAATCTGCCCTCATGCATCCATATCACACGGTCGCACAGGCTCTTTAGCGCCTCTATATCATGTGAAACTATGACTACCGTCCTGTCCTTGCTGTTTATGAGGCTTTGCATCTTGTTAAAGCTCTTGCGCTGGAACTGCTCGTCACCTACGCTTAGTACCTCATCTATAAGGAATATATCTGTCTCTAGGACAACCGTTATGGCAAAACCAAGCTTCGAAAACATACCGCTTGAGTATGTCTTTACCGGATAATCGATGAACTCTCCAAGATCTGCGAACTCAACTATCTCCGGTATCTTCTCCCTGACAAACTCCTCTGAAAATCCCATGAGCATTCCGGACAGCATGATATTCTCACGTCCTGTCATCTCAACCTGGAAACCAACCCCCAGCGACAGCAGCGAAACCGAATGTCCATGAAGGTCAATCTTACCCTTATCAGGACAGAAAACACCTGCAATCGCCTTAAGCATGGTTGACTTACCGCTTCCATTGCGCCCGATTATTCCAATGATTTCGCCCTCTTTAACCGAAAAGCTGACTCCCTTTACTGCCTGAAAGGATTCATTCTTCTGCTTCCAGAACCGGAACAGATTCTTCTGTATGGAAAACGCATTCATGCTCTTATATTCAATATACAGATTCTCAACAGTAATCGAATCCTGCCGTGTTAGTACATCCATCCCCATTAAATCACCTTTACATAGTTATTTTCATTCTTATACATAAGCGCTATTCCTATTATAGACAGAACAGCTCCAACTACCAGCCACACCGCCATATCCTTCACATGTGTAATCCTTCCGTACAGCATGGCATCCCTGGCCGCAGTTATAATCGATGTCATAGGATTGAACCTTGCAATCCATCCGCCAAAAGGTGCCGGTATCGTCTGCTCCACATCATAAAAAATACCATTCGCAAAAAATATAATCTGCAGCAGTATTGATATCACATATTGTAAATCTTCAACAAATACACCAAAATGCAGCAGTATTGTACCCATGCCAAATGTAAGGACGCACATAACCATCAAAGGAACCACAATATATATAAGGCTGGAATTGATTCTTACGTTAAAGTAAAGCATAAGTATAGTCAGCACACCTATTGCAAGAAGCATCTTAAACCCGTTGACAAGAATCCTTACAAGCAACAGCACGAACTTCGGAAGATATACCTTATCCACTATGCTCTGATTCATCCTGATAAGACTCACGCTTTCCCTTATGGTTCTATCATGGAAATTCCACAAAATAAGACCCAGGTATATAAATAATGGATAGTACTGTATTCCATCGCCAAGTATAAGTCCGAACACAATACTGTAGGTTATCATATAAAAGAAAGGTTCCAGCAGCCACCATATCCAGTTAAGATATGAGTTGGCCACCTCCGATTTCAGCGTAGCCTTCGCTGAAAAAAAAGTATATTTGCTATATTTAGCTAAATCTTTAAAAAATCTCACTTTACAGTCCCCAGCTTATATTTTTACAATAATTTCTCTGCCATCTTAAGTGCTTCGGCTATAACCTTGTCCATATCGTAATACTTGTACTGTCCAAGTCTTCCTCCGAATATGACATTCTTCTCCTGTGCCGCAAGCTCAGCATACTTTGCATAGAGTTCATTGTTCTTGTCATTGTTGACAGGATAATACGGCTCATCACCCTGCTTCCACTCGCTTGAATACTCCCTGGAAATAACAGTTGTTGGAACATCTTCCGGACCCCCTGCCTGTCCAAGCTTCTCAAAATGCTTATGCTCAATGATTCTTGTGTACGGCACCTCACGCTCTGTGTAGTTGACTACGGCATTGCCCTGGAAGTTAGCCATATCAAGCTCCTCTGTCTCAAAACGGACGCTTCTGTACTCAAGAACACCAAGCTTATAATCGAAATACTGGTCTATCTGGCCTGTGTAGATAATCTTATCTGCCTGCTCCGTGAGCGCTGCCCTGTTCTCCTGTGCAAGGAAATCAGTGTTGAGCATAACCTGCGTGCCATTAAGAAGCTTTTCAATAATGGCCGTATATCCGCCTACAGGTATACCCTGATATCTGTCATTAAAGTAATTGTTATCATATACAAATCTAAGTGGCAGCCTCTTTATAATAAATGAAGGAAGCTCCTTGCAGTCACGTCCCCACTGCTTCTCTGTGTATCCCTTGATAAGCTTGGTATATACGTCCGTTCCAACAAGTGAGAGTGCCTGCTCCTCAAGGTTCTTCGGCTCTGTAATGTTAAGCTCCTTAACCTGCTTCTCAATAATATCCTTAGCTTCCTGCGGTGTCCTTATACCCCACATCCTGCTGAAAGTATTCATATTAAAAGGAAGATTATATGTCTCATCCTTGTATACCGCCACAGGGGAATTGATGTAATTGTTGAACTCTGCGAACCGGTTAACATAATCCCATACTTCCTTATTGGACGTGTGGAAAATGTGCGCCCCATACTTATGTACATTGATTCCATGCATGTTCTCTGTATATATATTTCCTGCTATCTGTGGTCTCTTGTCAATCACAAGGCAATTCTTTCCTGCTTTCTTAGCCTCATGTGCAAATACTGCTCCAAAAAGTCCTGCTCCGACTATAAGATAATCATATTTCTTAGCCATGTCGTCTCCGTTTCTGCGGTGCTGCCGCTTCTTATGCCCTGCGCATACAAATGCCTGGTATCATATTAATCTCTCTTAAATATATCCCTTGTGTATACCTTATCTGCTACATCTTTAAGCCTTTCATCCATACGATTGGCTATAATGACATCTGCCTTAAAAGCAAATTTTTCAAAATCATTTTCCACAGCCATGCCCTGATATTGGCCATCAGTCACAACCGGCTCATATACAACAACATCTGTACCATTCTTTTTTAATCTGTCAATAACACCGAATATGGCAGACTGTCTGAAGTTATCTGAGCCTGTCTTCATTGTAAGTCTGTACACACCTACTGTCTTAGGATTCTTTTTAAGTATCTCATCTGCAATATAATCCATCCTCACGCTGTTAGACTCTACTATCGCACCGATAAGGCTGTTAGGAACACCTTCATAATCAGCCTTAAGCTGCTTAGTATCCTTAGGAAGGCAATATCCGCCATATCCGAAGGATGGATTGTTATAATGTGTTCCAATTCTTGGGTCAAGGCTTATTCCGTCAATAATCTGCTTTGCATCAAGTCCCTTTGCGGATGCATAAGTATCAAGCTCGTTAAAATACGCTACTCTCATTGCAAGATATGTATTAGCAAAAAGCTTGATTGCCTCCGCCTCTGTAGAATCAGTAAATAAAACAGGAATATTCTCCTTCTTAGCTCCCTGCTTAAGAAGCTCTGCAAATATTCTTGCGCGCTCAGACTTCTCACCGACAACAATTCTTGATGGATACAGATTATCATATAATGCTCTTCCCTCTCTCAAAAATTCAGGTGAGAATATTATATTGTCTATCTCATACTTAGCCTTCATATCCTTGATAAATCCAACCGGTATCGTAGACTTGACTACTATCGTAGCCTTGGTCCCCGATTCCTTAACGGCTCTTATCACGCTCTCAACCGAACCGGTATCGAAATAATTTCTGTTCTCGTCATAATTAGTGGATGTTGCTATTATAATATAATCCGCATCATTGTATGCACCTGCTGCATTAGTTGTTGCAGTAAGATCAAGCTCTGTATTTGCAAGATAATCTTCAAGCTCCTTATCAACAATCGGTGACTTCCTATCATTAATCAGCTTCACCTTTTTCTCCATAATATCACATGCAACAACATGATTATGCTGTGCGAGAAGCACGGCATTTGAAAGCCCTACATATCCTGCTCCTACTACTACAATGTTCATAACTGTTTCCTTTCATATCATTTTTTATCAGGCATTCATAAAATAAAATATATTAATTTTGATGCCTTATTTATTGTAATCCGGCAGTTTCTCCTTATACCATATAGTATCAAGCTTTTCTAATTCTAATCTATTTTCCCACTAATATCAACATTTTTCTTACGAACCAGCTTATTTAGCAGCTTGTCTATAAGATATGCGGACACGGCAACCACCGGCACTCCAAGAAACATTCCCACAACGCCTCCTATACTTCCGCCGACGGTGATGGCAAATATTATCCATAGAGGTCGAAGTCCCACTGTCTCTCCGAGGATTCTAGGTCCAAGATACAGTCCGTCGAACTGCTGTATCACAATAATCAGCACCGTGAATATGATTGCCTTTATCGGATCAACCATCAGTATAAGAACAATTCCCGGAACAGCACCGATAAATGGTCCGAAGTACGGTATCATGTTCGTAATTCCGACTATAAGGCTTATAATAGGTGTAAACGGAAGCCTGAGTATTGTCATAAGGAAGAAACATATCCATCCTATTATGAATGAGTCAACCGTTTTTCCGAGTACAAACTGGCTGAATATGTGGTAACATTCACGCAGTGTCTCCATTATCACATCCCCTGCCTTCTCTGATGCCACACTGTAGAGAACCCTCTTGAAGCCCCTTGCAAGAAGCTTCTTGTCCGATACCATATATACGCTCACAATAAATGCAATCAGTACATTCAGCAGCCCCTTCACAACAGATATTGATGTGGTAAAAATCATAGGTACTACATTAGTCACTACATTTTTGGAGAACTCCATAAGCTGTGGAGTAATACCGTTAAAAAAGTCATTGATTATATCATAGTCAAAATCAGGGTGATCCTCCTCGAACCTGAGGAGTCCGTTATTCACCTCCGCTATCCATACCGGCACCTGATTCACGATCTCAGTGAGGCTTGTTCCTATCTGTGGAAGCAGGTATACGAACATAATAACCACCACAAATATGACAAGGAGATATGACATTAACAGAGACAGCATCTTCCGAGGCTTATCATGTTTTTTCAGCGGCTTTATTTTTCCGAATATCTTATTGTCAAACAATTTGACGAGAGGATTGATAAGAAATGCTATAAATGCACCCCACAGAAATGGTGACAGCACGTTCATGGCTCCCTTGATGTGCAGCATTACATTGTCCCAGTCTATTACAGCTTTTATTATAAGTACACTCGCAAGCACAACAAGCACTGCGTAAAGGCATACTGTCAGATACTTGATGTTCCATGTGAACCTCCCATGTTGGCTGCCTTCTCTATGTGCTGCGTTTTTCCCGCTTTCTGACATATTATCATCCTCCGTTTCCTTGCTGTCAGTCTGCGCATTCCCTGTCCCGGGTCTGCTTACCTTTAATCTCATACATTAACCTCCGTCTTCCGCAAAAGGCACCAATGCGTCATGAAACGCATCGGCTGACCTACGCTATTCTATTCTGTATTCTTTCTGACATTATTTAACCAGATCTCGCACATAACTTCCGGCTATGCACCTTGAACGCAGAATAAGCAATCCCCAGCTTCAAATGTGTAGAGCACTAAGCGGTGGGTAAGGGAGATGCTTATGTCAGTGGGAGTTAAAAGCTCCCACTGACAGTTCGCAAAGCGACTGCGTTCATGAGCAAGCAGCGAAAGCGGATTGCGAATGTCCGCTTTACAATTCATTTGTTTTCCTGCTGCCAGCTGCTTATATACTTCAAGCCTCAGAACCTTTTTTAGTATACACTCATAATAAAATTTAAGCAACCATGAGCGCATTTTTTCCTTTATTTTCAAGGGTTTGTAAATATTCCTGTAATTGGGATTAAAAATTTTTTTAATTTTTTTTAAAAAAAGCTTGCATTTTTTCTTTGTATGTGTATAATAATGTTTGTGTCTGAAACACGGCATAGATAATATGCGCGATTAGCTCAGTTGGTAGAGCACCTGACTCTTAATCAGGGTGTCCAGGGTTCGAACCCCTGATCGCGCACTAAAGGTACCAGTTTTGCAGCGTGACTGTGGGGTTGGTGCTTTTTTTATGTCATCAGAAACCTTTTATCCAAAGTCAAAATATAAAACGAGAATAATATGAACATACCGATTATTATATATATTGCTTCTGCAATTATTTTTTTCGCACTCTTCTTTTCCCTGCGCGGTCTTATAAATAACAAGAAAAGACAGCTTGCCGCCGAAGTGGAAGGCCGGTACAATGTAGCCGCACTTCTCACTCCGACAGAAGCTGCCTTTTTTCCTGTAATTTACGATATCGCAAATGACTGCGGTCTTTTTCTTTTCTGCAAGGTGCGCCTTGCCGATGTAGCAAAGACCGCCCCGGCTGAGAATTACAATACTTATATGAAATATTTCGGCAAAGTCAAGTCAAAGCATCTTGATTTCGTGCTGTGCAATTCCGAATTTATTCCCATCGCTGCCGTGGAGCTTGACGATGCGTCACATGAAAATAAGCCTAACCGCGAGAATGATATGCTAAAGGATGCTGTGCTAGAGAGCATTGACCTTCCGCTCATCCGTGTGCCTGTCGCCTCCCGCTATGACAAGCGCCGGTTAGAGCGCAGCATCATGTCTCATATAAAATAACCGCTGTTTTTTAACTGCTGACACACCAAGTAATGCTGTCAACAGTTCATATTCTAAACAAAATTCCGCCGGCTTTAACTTCTGACGCACCATTACGCTGTAGCGCAATCCTTCAATAATATGTCACAGGTTCATGCCTATCTTCCAACAGCAAAATACTCAGGTATAATATAGAAATTCGACCCGCCAGCCTCAGGAAACGGTATAAAATGGCTCTCCGGGTCGACTGCCAGCCAGTCATTTATCGCCTGCGACTCATGCTCGTAGTCCTCTTTTATATTCACGAATTTCTTCGGCTCCTCAAAATACGAAAACAACATATCACCGTAAAGCGCTATCGACTGGTACTTGTCGCCTGTGAGCAGTCCTTCATTGACAATCGCCACATGATGATACACATACTCAAACAGCTTGTCCTCACGAAGCTTTGCTATCCTGCCTCTCCTGTGCTGCGGATGCCTGTCCTGCTGCCACTGCTCTACACTCTTTGGCTCATTGTGATAATATATATGGAACATTTTCATCCAGCTTACCATACCGCCATCTCTCATTCCCTTTTCAAGTGCTCCGGCAAAAGCCCCCATAAAATCATCCGGAACTATCTCATTTCCGCCATCAGTGCGTACTTCCTCATAATACAAAAAAAGCATATTCCTGTAATGATACAATGCCGCCGTGAGAAGCCTTCCTTTATCTATAAGCTGCTGCGCCTTCTCTCTGCATGCATCAGCAACCGCCTCTACTTCTTCGTTTCCTTCCCCATTTTTTATCCATTCACTCTTAAGCTGTGCCATATAATGATTTCTTATTATCATAACTTTTCTCCATTCTGTGCTGTCCGCATAATTTGTAGCCTGTGCGGATTACGTCACATATATTTTCCACTATATTTTGAACTTTTGTGCCTTCAAAGTCAATGCCTTTGCACTATTGACATCTAAAATATAATGTAGTAATTTAAATATAATTTGTTGATATATCAACATTTTTCGAAGAGAGGTCTCCATGTTTAACAGATTCGAACAATTCACTACTGCCATATCGCAGATTAACAAGAGCGTACAGCGCATAAAATCAACCGAAGTGACATCCTATGGGCTGAAACCCAACCATGTCATGATTCTCTTCCAGCTAAAAAAGCACACTGCCGGGCTGACTCCAACCCAGCTATGCGAAAGCTGCGAAGTTGACAAGGCTGCCATAAGCCGTTCCTTAAAGGAACTTCAAAACAAAGGCTTTGTGTGTGAAGCCGGAGCTAACGGCAGAAAATACCGCATCCCGCTCGTTCTCACAGACTCAGGCCGCGATGCCGCAGCACATATAGAATCCGCCATCAAAAATGCGGTTGACATAGCCGGCGCAGGGCTCACTGACAGACAGCGCAACCTGTTCTATCACTCTCTGCTGCTTATAGCAAAAAATCTGGAGGATTATTCTAAAGGTTAGAGTGCCACAAACAATTAAGCTTCTCCTAAAAATCAATATATTGCTAAACATAACTTGTTATATACAGTAAAGCAGACATTCGCAATCCGCTTTCGCTGCTTGCTCATGAACGCAGTCGCTTTGCTTATTCTGCGTTCAGGTTTACAAAATATGTTTTGACACCATAATCCATAATCTAAATTAAGGTAATAATAGAAAAGAGGTACCCGCATGAACACATTAAAGAGGCTCTACTGCCGCACATTTCAGACCGTTTTTAAGCTTGCCATTCCGCTTCTGCCTTACCACTCCCCCAAACGGCTTGGCAGCATGGAGGAGCTTGTAAAGAAATTAAAGGAGCTTAAGCTTAACTCTGTGCTCCTTGTGACAGATAAAGGTATACGAAGTCTCGGTCTTACCGGACACCTTGAAGAGCTGTTAACCCAAAATAATATTTCCTGCGCCGTATACGATGGAACAGTTGCCAATCCGACAACGGACAATGTAGACGAAGCGCTTAGTCTGTACAGACAGAATGGCTGTCAGGCATTAATAGGCTTTGGCGGAGGTTCATCAATGGACTGCGCCAAGGCAGTCGGCGCATGTATCGCACGTCCGCACACACCACTCATGAAAATGAAAGGAATACTAAAAGTGCTCCGCCCGCTTCCGCCTCTTTTTGCGGTGCCGACCACAGCCGGAACAGGAAGTGAGACAACCCTCGCCGCCGTTATCACAGATGCTAAGACCCGCATTAAGTATCCTATCAATGATTTTCCCCTTATTCCAGGCTACGCTGTGCTTGACCCGGAGGTTACCCGCTCACTTCCGCCATTTATAACCGCATCCACAGGACTTGACGCTCTTACGCATGCCGTTGAAGCATACATCGGGCACTCAACCACTAAAAAAACACGACATGCCGCATTAAAAGCCACCAATCTGATTTTCCATAATCTGCAGAAAGCTTACCACGATGGCAATAATATGACAGCAAGAAAAAATATGCTCCACGCATCATACTATGCCGGTGTAGCATTTACTGTATCATACGTTGGTTATGTTCATGCTGTGGCTCATTCCCTTGGCGGATGCTGCAACATCCCTCACGGACTTGCCAATGCCGTGCTTCTGCCTGTTGTTCTAAGAGATTACGGAGACACTATACACAGAAAGCTCCATGAGCTTGCCATAGCTGCAGGAATCTCTGACGCAGCAGAACCTGATGCAGCTGCTGCCGAAAAGTTCATAAGTGCCATCGAAGATATGTTGGATGAATTTTCTCTCGGACGGACCCTTCCCGGCATCAAATCCAAGGATATTCCTGCTCTCGCACGCCATGCAGATGCCGAAGGAAATCCTCTCTACCCTGTCCCTGTGCTCATGAACGCAAAGGAGCTTGAGCGCTTCTACTATGCCGTGCAGGAGGAGGATTAACGCACTTATTTGTCAAAAGCATCAATTTACTTTGTGAGTGTATAATATTTTTGAAAGCGAGGCTTACCATGACCAACACAGAAATAAATACCCTGCTAAGCTCCCAGCAAAGCTTCTTTGCCACAGGAGCCACTCTTGATGTGCAGTTTCGAATCAATTCATTGAAGAAATTAAGAAAAATTATAAAGGCTTACGAAGCCGATATCACGCAGGCCCTGAAAACCGACCTTGGCAAGAGCGCACAGGAGAGCTATATGTGCGAGATAGGACTTACGCTAAGCGAGATAAGCTACATGCTCTCACATGTAAGGCAATTTATGCGGGAGCGCACAGTTGCTACTCCTCTTGCACAATTTGCATCGAGAAGCTATGTAAAACCGTCACCTTACGGCAATGTTCTCATTATGAGCCCTTGGAATTATCCATTTTTACTCACAATGGAGCCTCTTGTAGATGCACTTGCTGCCGGGAATACCGCCATTGTAAAGCCAAGCGCATATTCACCTGCAACCAGCGATGTCATTGCAAAGATAATTTCCGAGTGCTTTCCGCCGGAGTATGTTGCAGTGGTCACCGGTGGACGTGCGGAAAATACCTGCCTTTTAGATGCCGGCTTTGACTATATCTTTTTTACAGGAAGCAAGGCTGTCGGCAAGGAGGTTATGCGTCATGCCGCCGAACACCTCACACCTGTCACGCTTGAGCTTGGCGGAAAGAGTCCATGCATTGTAGCTCCTGATGCCAGCTTAAAGCTCGCCGCAAGGCGTATCGTATTCGGCAAATACTTAAACTGTGGTCAGACCTGCGTTGCACCCGACTATGTTCTCTGCCACCGCAGCGTATATGAGAAATTCATAAAATATCTTAAGCATGAGACAATACGGCAGTTCGGCGCCAAGCCGCTTGACAATCCTGACTACGGAAAGATAATCAACGAGAAGCATTTTAACCGTATCCTTGGACTTATAGATAGAGATAAGACCGTTCTTGGCGGTGCATCTGACAATGACAGGCTGCAAATTGCACCTGTCATCATGCGCGATGTGACATACGATGATGCAGTAATGCAGGAAGAAATCTTTGGGCCTGTGCTTCCGGTTATCCCTTACTCAAACGATGAGATTATGATTAGGCAGATTAACAGCCTCGACCACCCTCTTGCACTCTACGTCTTTTCAAACAGCAAGCGCTTTGTCCGCAAAATAACATCCCGCATCAGCTTCGGCGGCGGCTGTGTAAATGACACGATAATACATCTTGCCACCTCCAACATGGGCTTTGGCGGTGTCGGAGGCAGCGGAATGGGTTCATACCATGGACGCGATGGATTTGACACTTTTACGCACAAAAAGAGCATCGTGGACAAAAAGACATGGCTTGACCTTCCTATGCGCTACCAGCCTTACAGCACCTTTATGGACAAAATGATACGAATGTTCCTGAGGTAAAACAACAAAATATTTTAACTGCCCATTTAATGTCAGTATCATTAAATTATGGATATGATTTGAGTGCCAAAACATGCTGCACACTTAGTTGTGTATATGTCATGTTTTGGCACTCTCTTTAACACTTCTTTTTATTTTTGCAACATCCAAGTGCATCTGCCAGCTCGTCAAGCGACTTTTTCAACTGGCAAAGACGCTTGTTAAGCTTCTTATGTCTATATGCAAAACATCTCATCTTCCCCTTATATCCACCACCCATGCTAAGCCCCTCCATTTTATCAACACTTTCCACATTTTATATACATATTATATATGATGATACCAGGGTCAAAAGGTCGGAAATCCGATGCAAGCTTGCTTGCAAGAGGAT
>OGUD01000295.1_pt1 | contig 47911 bp, 37 predicted proteins | sample 1573671 | NCBI WGS metagenome assembly OGUD01 (sample SAMEA2582065, study PRJEB24529) | metagenome | biome: Human gut stool | place: China | collected 2011 | reverse complement strand
ATAGATACATTAGTATCTTAGAAGCCCATTACCTTTAGGTGATGGGTAGTTCACAATAAACATAGGTTTTGATACAAGCTTTATATTATCATTTGTATTTTTGAAAGTGAAAGTCTTATAGGACATCATTAGTCTTATATGCTTTCTAGTATTTGGAAGTGAATATATATATAAGATAAGGTATCAGACTAGAAAGGAGTAAGGTTTTCAAAGATATATTTTATATTAATTGTAGTTGATTTTGTGAATTTATTATCTTAGTTGTAAATAAGTAGTAGAATTGATTGCTATAATTATATATTTTTGAAAATAAAAATATATGTTAAATATTGTATTACACGAACCAGAAATGCCAGCCAATACAGGCAATATTGGAAGAACCTGTGTAGCAGCAGGCGCAAGACTTCACCTTATTGAACCACTTGGATTTCTTCTTAATGAGAAAATGGTAAAAAGAGCGGGTCTTGATTACTGGGATAAGCTAGATGTAGTTGTATATGATGATTATGAAGATTTTTTAAGGAAAAATCCAAACGCAAAAATCTATATGGCAACTACAAAAGCACAAAAAACATACTGTGACGTACAGTACGAGCCAGATTGCTATATAATGTTTGGTAAAGAAAGTGCAGGTATTCCAGAAGAAATACTCGTTGACCACGAAGATACAAGCATAAGAATACCAATGATAGGGGATATTCGTTCACTTAATCTTTCTAATTCAGTGGCGATAGTTTTATATGAAGCACTAAGACAAAACAATTTCGACCATATGAACTGTGAAGGACATCTTCATAGGTTGCATTGGAGTAGTGAGGAATAAGATAGATTGTAGAAGGAAGAAGTACTGTGATTTTGTAGTCGATGTATAACGCTAAGAACTACTAACCATTACACATATACTACAAAATCACAGTACTTCTTCCTTTTTTTCTACAGCTATATTATTAAAGAGTGTGGGAGTGAATAGTGAACTACCACAGACCATAAAGGTCTGTGGCTTCTGTTAAATGGTTTACCAGACTAAGTTGTTAGAAATAGCAACTACGATATTTAGGTCATGATACCTTCGGTTGACGCAACAGACCGTTGCTCTATCGTACATGTTTAAGTTAGGTCAGAGTAAGAAAAGCCTTGTGATATGTACTTAAAAAGCCTTTATATCATTGTCGAGTTGAGGTCGGAACAACTGCATGGTTATAGTGCAGCAAAGTACGCATAACCTACCACTTGGTAGAGTATTTATAAGGGAGACTTATTTATGGTTTATGTGATTTCTCAAAAAAACAAACCATTAATGCCTTGTAGTAGTCCTATAGCAAGACTGTTGCTTAAACAGGGCAGTTTGACACACATTTGATGAAAAATCCTAATCTTGCTAATCCAAAAGTAAAACATTGGGGTTATCAAAAGGGGGTTAATTATGGCTTTGAAAATACAAAAGCTATGGTACTTAACCGAGATAACTATACTTGTCAATGTTGTAAAGGCAAACATAAGGACAGCAAACTAGAAGTACATCATATAATATTTCGCAGTCAAGGCGGTAGTGATGAAGAGAGCAATCTGATTACTTTATGTCATACCTGTCACAAAGATTTACATAGTGGAACAATCAATTTTAAGTTAAAAGGTAAATTGAAAGGTAATCTTAAATATGCCACACAAATGAACTCTATCCGTAAACAACTATTTAGGATATATCCAGATGCTATTGAAACATTTGGATATGTAACAAAAGCAAACCGTTTAGTTCTTGGCATAGACAAAGAACATTATTATGATGCCTGTACTATTGCAACACAAGGCAATATATTTACCGTAAAATCTAATCTTTACAAAAAGAAATGTGTTTCAGATGGTGATTTTCAAAAAACAAAAGGGATTCGTTCAGAACAACCTATTGTTACTGATAAGATTTGTGGCTTTAGAAAATTTGATAAGGTTCGTTACTTTGGAAACGACTATTTTATCAAAGGCAGAATGTCTACAGGATATGCAATTCTTATGGATATAGATGGCAACAAAGCAGACTTTTCGGCAATGCCTAAAGGATACAAAACACCAAAGATGGTAAAACTTAAAAGGATTGAGGCTAGAACTACATGGATGATTACAACCGTGGAGGTCACTCCAAATATAGCATGAAAGTACATATCATCTTTGTGACAAAGTATAGAAAGAAGCTTTTTAAATTAGACAAACTAGCTGATGATGTAAAGCAATTCTTATATGATATCACAAGAAAGTATGAATATACCATTATTCAAATGGAGACTGACAAAGACCATGTACATATATTGTTAGAATACAGCCCTAAAGTATCTGTTTCTGACATTGTTAAACAGCTTAAACAATATAATACATATCAGATGTGGAAAATTCACGGAGACTACCTATCTAAACAATATTGGAAACATCATATACTTTGGTCTGACGGATATTTTGCTTGTAGTATTGGTCAAGTTTCGCAAGAGATTAGATTATTGAAAAATATATCTAAAATCAAGGGTAATGGTAACGAACGCTGTGTATCCACACACCTAAAGGTATGTGGTTTTGCAGCTGTTAATATATAAATCTAATAATCATTAACTCTCAACACATTCTCGTTGTTTTATCACGCCTTGTTCTCTTTCACAACTTTAACAATTCACCACAAAAAACTACAACAACAACCCCTTCTTCTCAGCAGGGAGTGAAAATGTAAATTCTGTTCCTACCCCAACAGTACTTACAACATCTATATGTTCATTGTGAGATAAAATAATCTCCCTTGTAATAGAAAGTCCAAGTCCAGAGCCTTTTTTGTCACGTCCCCTTGATGAGTCAGATTTATAAAAACGGTCCCAGATTTTGTCAATATCTTCTTTAGGAATACCAATTCCATTATCTTTAACCGAAATATAAGCTTTTTCGCCCTTGTCACGAACGGAAATTTGTATAGAAGAATTTTCTTGACTAAACTTAATAGCATTGTCAACAAGATTGTAAACAACTTGCGTAATCTTGCCCTTATCAGCTTTTACATATTGCGTTTCACCAGAAAAGGTAAGTTGAAATTGAATTTTCTTTTTCTTACAAAGCCCTTCAAAGGTTTCAATAGTATGCTTGATAATAGAATTAATATCAAATGTAGATATTTCAAGAGTGACAGTCTTAGGGTCAAGCTCATTTAATGTAAGAATATTACTTGTAAGCTTAGTAAGACGGTCAGTTTCAAATAGTAAAATGTTAAAATACTTATCCATCATTTCAGGCGGAATAGTTCCATCTGCCATAGCTTCAAGGTAGCCCTTTATAGAAGTTAAAGGAGAGCGGAAGTCATGCGAAATATTAGATAAAAACTTTTGTTGGAACTGTTCGCCCTCATTTAATTTATTAGCCATATAGTTAAGAGAAAGCGCAAGGCGACCAATCTCATCATTGTGTCGTGGTTGTATTTTGTATGCAAAGTTACCTTTGCCATATTCCTTAATAGCATAAGCTATATCATTAAGCGGTTTATGGATATGAATAATGTATAATACAATAAATGATATAGACAGTAAAAGTGTCATAAACATAGTAAAATAATTAGTATCAAATGTAGTATATACATCATCTGTAATAGTTTTTTCAGGAATATTTACAACTACATAGCCCTTAGTTGTAAAGGCATTAGTAATAGGAGCAAATACACTTATATAAGTACTGTCAAATGTGCCGTAAAAATCACCAGTAAGAGTATGAGATGTTCCTAAATTAGAATAATCAAAATCGGTTACTGTGTAAAGATGACCATTTTCATCAGTAGGTGAGTTATATTGAGTGTCTAGTATTACGTTACCATTTGGGTCAATAAATATAATTCGTGTATTGCTAAGTGATGATACAGTTTTTAACTGAGTTTCAATGACTCGTAAATGTTCATTACTAAAATAGTCTGAGGCATATTCAGTAGAGATAGATATAGCCTGTCTGTAAAGAGAGTCAGAGTATTTATTATATAAATGTGCGTAGTCTATTTTATAGCTGAAAAATGTTACACCAAGAAATGATATAACACCAACAGCTATATAAAGGTAAATATATTTTTTTAAGAGATTAAAGTGCATAGTAAACCTCGATTTATAAAAAATGCTTATGGGCGGGTTACGAACTTGTAACCGATACCCCAGACTGTTTCAATTCCCCAGTGTTCGTGGTCTTTAATTTTTTCACGAATACGTTTAATGTGTACATCAACGGTACGAGTGTCACCCAAGTATTCATATCCCCAGATATGGTCAAGAAGTTGTTCTCTTGTAAAGACTTGATTAGGTGAAGAAGCAAGGAAATACAAAAGCTCAAGTTCCTTTGGCGGCATTTCAATAGTTTTTCCATTGTAAAGCACAGAATAGTTGCTAAGATTAATAGTAAGGTCTGGATATTGTACACATTGCTGTGTTGAAATATCATTTGATGTAGCTGACTGTGGCAGGTGATAACGGCGAAGCACAGCTTTAACTCTTGCTACAAGTTCCTTTGTTTCAAAAGGCTTTATCATATAGTCATCAGCGCCAAGCTCTAAGCCTAAGACTTTGTCAAAAGTTTCACCTTTTGCAGAGAGCATAATAATAGGCACATTATTAGTTTTTCTAATCTCCCTGCATACTTGATAGCCGTCAATGCCAGGAAGCATAAGGTCTAAAATAATAAGGTTAGGTTTAAAAACAGAAAGCTCCCTTAATGCGCTTTCTCCATCATAAACCATTTTTGTTTCAAAACACTCTTTTGTAAGATAAAGAGAAATAAGTTCGTTGATGTTTTCATCATCATCAACTATCATAATTCGTTGTTTAGTTGCCATAAATTCCCCAATCTGTGAAAAAAATCACAATATAAATGTTTTAGGGTTATTGCAATTAAGAAAATATTGACTTTAAATGCAGTAACCCTTAGTGTCAGTGTAGAAATTTTTGTTATTGTAACATAGTCAAGTTGTCACAATAGTCAACAAGCTCTTGTGTAAGCCAGATTTTGGCACGTTGCTTGTGTAAAAAAAATTTTAAAATAATATATATATATATTAAATTTATTTATTTAAAATCGACAATAGTAACACCTGTGTCACCCTCACCAATTTCACCAAGTCTGAAAGACTTAATGTAAGGTACGCCGTAAAGATACGAGGTTACACCATTTCTTAAAGCACCAGTACCCTTACCATGAACAACTCTTACTTGTGGAATACCAGAAAGGTAAGCGTCATCAAGATATTTGTCAAGGCGTGATACAGCTTCATCGACAGTAAGCCCTAAAAGATTAATCTCATGTGAAATATTAGAAGACTTAGACATCTTAATCTTACCAGAACCACCTACGCCCTTAGTAGTAGATTTTTCTTTTGGTTCTTTGTAGTTTTCAAGAATTTCAAGGTTACTAATCTTAGTTTTAGTGCTTAAACTTCCCATTTGCACAGTAAGCTCTCCCTTATTATTAGGCTTGCCAGTTATAACGCCTTCAAGGTTCATACTCAACACCTTAACATGAGTTCCAACTGTAAAGTCACAAAGATTGTGAGATTTATGCGACTTTTGTTCTTTGGCAGGCTTAATTGAAAGCTTAGACTGGTTCTTTTTCATTTTATCACGAAGTTCAGAACGTTGGTGTTCTAACTCCTTAACAGTCATACCATGCTTATTCATAGTCTTAATAGTTTCATCGGCGTATTCCTTTGCCTCACGAAGAATATTAGCTGCTTCTTCATTAGCTTTACGAATAATCTTATCTGTACGTTCTTCAAGTCGGTCTGACTTCTTTTTAAGTTGAGCTTTTAACTGTTCGATTTCAGATTTGTAAATGTTAATTTCTTCACGTTCTTTTTCGATAGTAATTCGGCTATTTTCAAGGTCGGCTACAAGGTCTTCAAACTTAATATCTTCTGAGTCCATTCTTGAAGAAGCATCTTGTATAAGATATTCAGGAAGACCGAGCTTTTTAGAAATAGCAAAAGCATTACTTTTTCCGGGAATACCGATAAGAAGTCTATAAGTTGGACGAAGTGAATTAACATCAAATTCGCAACAAGCATTTTCAACGCCATCTGTTGTAAGTGCATATACTTTAATTTCACTGTAATGAGTTGTAGCCATTGTAGTAATACCTCTTAAGTGAAGGTCATTTAAAATAGAAATGGCAAGTGCTGCACCTTCTGTTGGGTCGGTACCCGCACCAATCTCATCAAACAAAATAAGACTGTTTTCGTCAGCTTCTTTAAGAATATTAACAGTGTTAGTCATGTGTGATGAAAATGTACTAAGACTTTGTTCAATACTTTGTTCGTCACCGATATCTGCAAAAATGTTATCAAATACAGCAATTTCTGAATGTTCAAGAGCTGGAATATTAAGACCAGCTTGAGCCATAAGTGTAAGAAGTCCAACAGTCTTTAAAGATACCGTCTTACCACCAGTGTTAGGACCTGTAATTATAAGCAGATTAAACTTATCACCTAAATAAATGTCTATAGGGACTACAGCGTGTTGGTCAATAAGAGGGTGACGACCCTTTTTAATATTAATATAATTGTTAGTATTCATCATAGGCTCGCTACATTTGTAAAAACGAGAAAGTTGAGCTTTTGCAAATATAAAATCAAGGTCAGTAAGAATACTTTGGTCAGTTGATAAAATATCAGTGTATTCAGCAGCAGCAGCACTAAGTGAAGCGAGTATTACTTCAATTTCTGCTTGTTCTTTAAGTTCAAGTTCACGAATGTCATTGTTAAGCTTAACAACAGAAGCAGGTTCAATAAAAAGAGTCGAGCCAGTAGCAGACTGGTCGTGAACCATACCGGGAACTTGTGATTTGTATTCAGCTTTTACTGGAAGACAGTATCTACCAGAACGAGTTGTAATAACGAAATCTTGAAGGCAATTTCTAACACTATTAGAGTTAAGCATACGCGTAAGTTCTGAGTGGATTTTGTCGTTAGCATTAGCCTTTTGTCGTCTTAAGCTTTTTAATGTAGGACTGGCTTCGTCACTGATTTCATCTTCTGATATAATAGCTCTTTTTATAGAGTTATTAAGAGATGTCACACCGTCTAACATATTAAACATATCAGAAATAGAGTCAGGCATTTCTTCATAATAACCCTTAACGTGAGTCGCACAAGTAAGAAGTGAGCTTATATTAAGAAGTTCACTAGCACTTAATGCACTTCCTACTTCTAATCTTTTTACAGAAGCTCTGATGTCCTTAATGCCAGAAAAATCAACACAGCCTTTTGCATATATTCGTCTTAATGCGTCATTAGTCTGAGCTAGTGCGTGGTTGATATCGTTGATATCTGTCATAGGCACAAGCTTTTTTAAACGTTCCTTTGCAGGTTCAGAAGCTGCAAAAGATACAAGCTTTTCAATAATCTTGTTATATTCAAGAGTTGTTAATGACTTGTAATTCATAGATATAATCCTTTCATTGTATAAATTTATAATTTTCATAAGCTTAATTAATGGAAAACTTTTAAATTTAGGTGAGTTTATAACAAACTACTTTTTATTTATGCGAACAACGAGTCAAAGTCTGTATTTATATAATACATTATGGATTGTTGCATAAACTATTAAAAACTTGAAGTGTAGGTTTCTAATAGTTAAGATAATATGTATTTTACAGTATTTCAACACAAATTGCTATATGTAAATAATTTTTACACCTATGTCATAAAATGTTCATATTTTTTTTGTATAATATAATAAGTATTATTAAGCTGTAATTAATAACATGATTTTTAATTTATATCAATTGTATTAGCATTTTATAAATTTATTTACAAAAACAATAGAGCAAAGTTTATGTTTGCACAGGATTTGATTTATATGAACAACAAGTCAAAATTCGTGCTTGAACAAGAAGTTGACGACTGCATTGGTAGCTTGAGAAATTCGCAGAGCAAGTTTTTTGTAATAAATGTGTTATGGTATTGCAGTAAGTAACAGTTAATGTAAATATTTGTTGTACAAAATAGCAATATATAAAGGAACTAAGGTGGTATAAGTTTCATGAATGAAAGTGTAAAAGATGACATGGAAAGTCAAAGTAATGAACAATATCCGCTGTATACAGAAAAGATAGTGGTTAAGCCTTCTGTTAAGTATAGAAAATTTATACTTTTGATGTGGGTTTTGGCAGCAGGTTGTATATTTGGAGCAGCGGCAAGTGTTGTATTTGTACTATTTGCACCTCAAGTATATGATAGTTTTGTGGCAGGGCAAGAAGAACGGGAAACATTGCAATTTGACAAAGACGAATATCCACAAGAGATTGACAGTACATATTTGGACAGCACAGCAGAAAGCGAAGCTGTTACAATTGGTCAGCTCTCAGATAATCTTACAGAAGATGATACAGATAATAATATAGTTACAGTAGATGATTATACATCATTTTCAAAGGCTCTTAAAAAAGTTGCGTCTTCTGTTCAAAAGTCTATAGTTTCTATTGATATTTATGAAAAGGGTGTAGACGATTTTATAAATCAAAAAAATAGTGCAACAGAAACAACGGGGGTTGTTATAGGTACAGTAGGTTCAGAATATATCATTTTAACTAATTATAATTCAATTCAAGGTTCGGATACTGTGGTTGTAAGGTTTGAAGAAAAAACAGAAGTTACAGCGCAGATTATTGGAAAAGATAAAGAAAGTGGAATGGCACTTTTAAGTGTTAAGGAAAGTTCTATTCCGTCTACAGAAAGAGCTTCTCTTTTATCAGCAAAGTTAGGTAATTCCTATAAAGTTAGTGAGGGTGACATTGCAATTGTGGCAGGAAAGATAAATGGCATAACAGGAGCAATTGATTATTGTACAGTTATGAATATTTCAACAGAAAGTGGACTAGATAATTCTTTTCAAGTAATGGATATTGGGTTAAAATGTAAAGAAGATGATTTTTCATTTGTATTTAATACGAATGGAAGTCTTATTGGGCTTGCATTTTATTCAGAAGAAAATGAAGAAATGGTTGTAAAGGGGATTTCTGACGTAAAAAGTATAATACAAGCATTATCTAGTGGAAATGGTATTGTATATATGGGGATTTCTGGGCAAAATGTAACCAGTATGCTTGCGACTCGCTATGGACTTCCTATGGGAATATATGTAAGCGATGTTTGGTTGAATTCCCCAGCTTATAACGCAGGAATACAGTCTGGAGATGTAATTGTTGGAATTGATGAACAAATGATTTTGACAATTCAAGTATTTAGTGAGAAACTATATCAGTACAGTAATGGGCAACAAGTTACAGTAAAAGTAAAACGTCTTGGAAAAGATGGCTATAAAGAGGTTGAATTTCCAGTGACAGTCAGTGTAAGATAAGTATTGTTAATATTTATTTAGGAAAGGTGAAAAAAATGCGATATATAGAAATGTTTAAAGATGGTGACAGAATATCAGATGTATATTTATGTAAGTCAAAAACAACAGCACTTACAAAGGCTGGAAGAGAATATGAAAATGTTCTTTTGCAGGACAAGACAGGTGTGATTGACTCTAAGATATGGGACCCAATGTCAGGCGGAATAGGTGATTTTTCTGCTATGGATTATGTAGCAGTAACAGGTCAGATAAGCAGTTATAACGGTTCATTACAACTTAAAATAGATAGAATACGAGTTGCAAATGAAAATGAATACGTTCCTTCTGATTATGTTCCATGTAGTAGATATGATATTAATGATATGTATGAAGAACTTATGGGATATGTGAAAAGTGTAAAAAATAAATACATTTCACAGCTTCTTACTAAGTTTTTTGTTGAAGATACAGCTTTTATTAAGAAATTTAAAAATATATCAGCAGCAAAAACAGTTCATCATGGTTTTGTAGGTGGACTTTTAGAGCATAGCTTAAGTGTAACAAGAATGTGTGGTCATATGGCTGATAATTACGATTTCTTAAATAGAGATTTGCTTATTGCTTGTGCTATGTTACATGATGCAGGAAAAGTAAAGGAATTATCAGAATTTCCCAAAAATGACTACACAGATGAAGGTAATTATATAGGTCATATCGTTATAGGATACGAGATGGTAATGGAAAAGATTAAAGAAATAGAAGATTTCCCAACAGAACTTGCTTCTCAGATTGGTCATTGTATATTATCACATCATGGCGAACTTGAATATGGCTCACCAAAGAAACCATCAATAGCAGAAGCTCTCGCCCTTTCAATGGCAGATAATATGGATGCCAAGATGGAGACAATGCGTGAAGTATTAGTTTCAAAAGAGTCTAATGACTGGTTAGGCTTTAATAAATGGCTTGAAGCTAATATTAAGAGAACAATAATATAATATATATATTTTATAAGGAATAGGATTGTGATATGAGTTTGAATAAAAATGATATAGTAAAACTTACTATCACTGATATTGGAACTAGTGGAGAGGGTATAGGCAGAGTAGATGGCTATACCCTCTTTGTTAAGGACACAATTATTGGTGATGAAGTAGAAGTAAAGGTTATTAAAGCAAAGAAAAATTATGGCTATGGAAAGCTTATTAATATAATTAATCCATCAAAGGATAGAGTAACACCAGTCTGTCCCGTAGCTAGACAGTGCGGTGGTTGTCAGATACAAGAAATGGATTACAATGCACAACTTCGTTTTAAGCAGGAACTTGTAAAAAATAACATTGAAAGAATAGGACATATAACAGATTATGAAATGAGTCCTATAATTGGAATGGATACTCCATTTCACTACAGAAATAAAGCACAATATCCAGTTGGACTTGATAAAGATGGCAATATAGTGATGGGCTTTTTTGCAGGAAGAACTCACTATATTATTGACAATACTGACTGCGCACTTGGAGCTGCTATTAACAGTAAGATATTGACAATAATAAAGGAATATATGAAAGATAACAATATAACTCCATATAACGAAGAAAAGGGAAATGGAACAGTAAGACATATTCTTATAAGAAATGGATATCACACAAATGAAATAATGGTGTGTGTTGTTATTAATGGAAAAAGCTTGAAAAATAGTGAAGATTTGGTAAATCGTCTTAAAGTAATTGATGGTATGACTTCTATAATGATTAACATTAACACTAAAAAGACAAACGTTATTCTTGGTGATGAATGTAAGACTTTGTGGGGCAAGTCATTTATAGAAGACTATATATGTGATATAAAGTATCAGATATCGCCATTGTCATTTTTTCAAGTTAATCCTAAGCAGACTGAAAAGCTTTATTCAAAAGCACTTGAGTATGCTAACCTTACTGGAAATGAAACGGTGTGGGACTTATACTGTGGTATAGGAACAATTTCGCTATTTATGGCAAGTAAAGCAAGAAAAGTATATGGTGTTGAGATTGTGCCACAGGCAATAGAAGATGCTAAAAATAACGCTAAGCTTAATAATATTGACAATGCACAGTTTTTCGTGGGAAAGGCAGAAGAAGTTGTGCCAGCATTTTATGAAGAATTAAGTAAAAAAGCGGCAGCAGGCGATGAAGAAGCTAAGAGGGGAATTAATCCAGACGTAGTAGTAGTAGACCCACCACGAAAAGGGTGTGAGAAGTCACTACTTGAAACAGTGGTAAAGATGTCGCCTAAGAGAATGGTGTATGTAAGCTGCGACTCAGCTACACTTGCTAGAGATTTGAAATATATGAGTGAGCATGGGTATAAGGTAGAAAAAGTACAGGCAGTAGACCAGTTTGGGGGTACGGTGCATGTGGAAACTGTAATTTTGTTGTCCCGAAAAGCTCCAGATGCCGAAATTAAGGTAAGATTGGATATGTCGGAATTAGACATAACAAGTGCAGAAAGCAAAGCAACATATAAAGAAATACAGGAATATGTAAAAAATAAATATGACCTGCATGTAACAAATTTATATATAGCGCAAGTAAAACGTGAATTTGGAATTATAGAAAGAGAAAACTATAATACAGGTGAAGGCAAGGCAAAAGTGCCACAAGTAACAGCTGAAAAAAGGGAAGCTATTATAGATGCACTTAAATACTTCCAGATGATTGAATAAAAAGGCTATACAGAAAAGAACTCCTTCGGGGGTTCTTTTTAATTTTTGGAAGAAAGTTGGCTTTTTTTTGGAAGATGTAAATGTGTGTTTTCCAAAAATCAATTTTTGATACAGTTAGGACAGTTCTCGCATCAAAAAGACAAGTACAGAACTTAGAAAACAAAAAGTGTCTTTTATAGCATAGGTGGAAGAAAGTTGCTATTTTTAATAATCACATATGTTTAATATCTCTTAATAGAATTATCTCATACAGATAGATGTACTCTTATACTTCTTAATCTATAAAGATATGATTACTATTACTTAATCTTAATAATACAGATACAGTTATATTAGTGTTATCTATAAAGGTATTATGTATCTTTATATAACAGTTAAATAAATCTATAGTTAATACTCACTCTCTTATTCATGTTACTAATATAAATAGTAAATCTATTAGTTAGTACTCTAATATGAATGATCCTTTTTCCTACGCAACAGCAATCAAACAAAATGTTTGAGCATTGAAAATCCAATGACAAATGGTTCATACCATTTATTTTTTACCTGCCTCTAGATCATGCCTTACTGCTTAACAAATTTTGTATTTAACAAAATTGTGCGCAGTGCGGCATTACAAATGAATTTAGTTAGTGGGAGTCCACTAAACTAATTTCATTGATTAACGCAAATGACTAACTTCTTAAGAAATGGTACTGTAAGCAGAGAATAGACTGCGTATTCACTTCATCAGAGATCTGGTTTTAAATGAATTTAATTAATGAAACTGTACAATCGGTGATCAAGTGAGGTGTAGCAATATATTCAAAACTACTGTGTGCATCTCTACACAACATTTATATAATGGTTGTGAGTAGAAGCTATAAGATTTATTTGTACTGTAATTACACTTCTTACATTTCTAATATTATCTTCTAAAGTTTATTTCTGGCTTTTTTTGTTAAATGGCTGAAATACCCTATTTTATTGGGATTAAAGACCATTGAAAAAAATTATAGGTGTAGAAGAGTTGCTATTAAGGTGTAGAAGAGTTGCTATTAGGTGTATAATAAAAAATTTTTTTACACTTTTTACTTATAACTGTCATATTAATATTGGAGGTGTTAAATATGGCAAAAAAATTAAATTATCAATTATCAGAAACAGCTTATATAGATAACGATGTAGTAAGGTATAGTGATGCATTTAAGAATCTAAATGCAACGCAAATGAACTTATTCTTATTTTTATGCTGTCTTGCAAAACAGCAATATGATATAGAAAAAGATGAAGAATCAGAGGGCACATCAACAGGCTGGTCAGATGAAATAAGAATTAATATGGTTGACTTTTGTAAATCGGCTGGGAAAAAGACAACTTGGTATAATATGACAATAGACAAAAGAGAAGCAATATTAGATTGTTTTAGAGAATTGCAAAGACATTCATTTACACTATATAAATCAAAAAGAAGATTATTATCAGAAGGATTTGAAAGTTATAGTTATCTTTCATATGTAGAATATAATAATTATGTTTTAAGAATAAGGATGGATGAAAAAACAAGATTATTTTTTATGAATTATGATTGTTTTTTCACACCATATGAAATAGGACAAGTAATACAGTTAAAAAACGAAGCGGCAAAATTATTGTATATATATTTAAGATCATTTTGGGATGCCAATAAGAAACAGTTTTTACCAACATCATTAACATTAGATAATTTTAAAGATGTTGTTGGTAAAGCAGGAAGGTATCCAGCATATAAAGAATTGAAAAGGAATGTAATAGAAAAAGCCATTGCAGAAATCAATGAAAAAACAGACATTATAATTAGTGGTGATTATGATGTATATAGACGTTTAACAAATGGAAATGAAAAAAATATGACATCAGAAGAAATAAATAAATGTAGAATAAAATCTATGGAGATGCGTAACGATGATGAAAACAGAAAAATTGTAACAGGATTAACATTTAGAATGAAAAAGAAGCCTAAAGAAAAAGCTCTAAATTATTTTGATTGTCTTTTTGATGATGAGGAAATAGCCAAACGATTAAAAAAGAAGGCTATTGCACGAAAAAATGAACAGAAGTTAGAAGAAGATAAAAAATTCAGAAGAGATAATAATACACCAAACAAAAAGATTTAGCATGCCAGTGCTTTTTCTGGCTCGGTAAATTTTTTGTGCGGTAGACTGGGAATTGATGCATCAGCATCAAGGCGTGTAGCGCAAATATATGTTGTAGAAAAGAAGCTCATTTTATGCTAAAATATGTATAATATGGGCTTTTTTATAAGCAAAAAGGAGGCTATTATGGCTAATTTATCCAAAATCAAAAGGGATAGTTTGATAGATAAGATTGAAAACTTAAAGATGAAGAATAAAAAAGACGAAGATACAACATTGCTTTTGAATGAAATCATAAACGAATTAACAGGGAAAAAATATGGTTTAGTGTGGGAACAGCATGAGGAAAATGTTGATAAAAAAATGGAAACTGCTATCCCTGTCTTTGATGAAATAAAAGAGCGTGAAATATGTGGTAATCCAGATGATAAAAAAATTAATTTTTTATTGGAAGGTGACAATTTACACAGTTTAAAATTACTCGAAAAAACGCATAAAGGAAGAATAGATGTTATATACATAGATCCCCCATATAATACAGGAAATGAAGATTTTGTATATATGGATAAATTCGTAAAGAAAGAAGATGCGTATAGACATTCTATGTGGTTATCATTTATGAGTGAGCGATTAAGTATTGCATATGACTTATTAAAAGAAGATGGTTTAATTTTCTTATCAATAGATGATAATGAATTTTCACAACTTAAAATATTAATGGATGAAATTTTTACAGAGGAAAATTTTGTCCTTTCTATGCCAAGAATAACTAAGAAAAGCGGCAAGACCACAACAGCATATGCAAAGAATCATGATTATATTTTAGTGTATACAAAAAGAAATCAAGATATATTTACAATGGAGGAACATTCTGATCCTGCTTTCAAATATTCAGATGAATTTGAAAAAGAAAGAGGTAAATATAAGCTAAATCAAACACTTGATTATGATAGTTTGTCATATAGTAGTAGCTTAGATTATCCACTCGAAGTAGAAGGTGAAACATTCTATGCAGGCGGAGACATTGAAAAATGGAAGGAAAGAAAAGCTGGAAATCATAAACGTGCAGATTGGGCATGGAGATGGAGCAAGAAATTATTTGATTTTGGGTATAAGAATGGATTTGTAGTTATCAAAAGAAAAGATGATGGTTCTGCCAGAATATACACAAAAACATATCTTAATGCAAAAATTGATAAGGATGAAAATGGTGAGCCATGCATCATATACAATAAAAGAACTAAAGCAACAAGTTCGATAGAATTTATTAATAACATTTATTCAAATGATAATGCAAAAAAAGATTTAAAGGCTTTTGGATTAGAAGATGAATTTGATTATTCTAAGCCAGTTGCATTGATAAAAAAATTAATAAAAGCATACTACAGGAAGGATGCAATAATATTAGATTTTTTTGCTGGCTCTGGAACAACAGGACAAGCAGTAATGGAATTAAATCTTGAAGATGGTGGTAATAGAAGATTTATACTATGTACAAACAATCAGAACAACATTTGCGAAGCTGTAACATATAAGAGAATAAGTGATGTTATTAATACATATCATTACCAGAAATGTACAGAAGATGTTTTATTTGAACATGAAATAAAATTAAAGGACATTAAAGATTCGACAGAATTATTAGAAAATATAGATTCAATAAAAAAAGAAAATAAAGATCAATTTAAGAAATTTCAAACAAAAGTTGTGGATGGAATTATTAAGTTGATTGGAAAAACAGAAGTTGTAGATTTAACAGGTATTCCAGCGAACTTAAAATATTATAAAACAGATTTTGTTGATAAGTATTCAGATGATCCAGATTATTTTATTGAAGATAAATTAATGGAGCATATAGTTGAAATGATACAGCTTGAAAATGGTATCAGAATAGACAATGATAAATATGTTGTTTTATTAACAGATGAAGAAGCGGAAGAATTTGAAAGCAATATAGATAGTTACCATCCAATAAAAATTTATATTGATGGAACAGTATTTTTATCTCAAAAGATAAAGAATAAATTAGATACTGAAGGGGTAGAAATATTACCTATTCCAGATTACTATTTCGCAAAAGACATAAAAGGGGGTAACTAAATGATCGGTGTAAAGAAAATTGATTTTCAAGATGAATGTGTTGATAAGATGATTTCATTAAGCAATACATCAAAAGAAGGTATTGTTATAAAATCACCTACTGGATCTGGAAAGACAATCATCTTGTTAAAATATATAGAAGCATATTTTAATAATTTTGATGATGATGCAGTATTTGTGTGGTTCTGCCCTGGTGCTGGGGATCTTGAAGAACAAAGCAAGGCAGAAATGGAAAAGCATATGAAAGACAGAGTAGCAAAGGATCTTGATGATACTTTAAGAAATGGCTTTGATGCTGGTGATACTGTTTTTATCAACTGGGAAAAGGTAAATAATGCTAATAAAAAGGCAATGACAGAATCAGAACATAAAAACCTTATAGACCAGATTGCAAAAGCACATAGAGCAGGACTTAAATTCATTATTATTGTTGATGAAGAGCATGCATACAATACAACAAAATCACAGGCTGTCATAAATGAATTTAATTCAAAACTTATTATTCGTGTATCTGCTACAGCTAAGAAAAATAATAAGTTTGAATGGATTGAAATTGATGAAAGAGATGTAATAAATGCACAGCTAATCACAAAGGCTTTATATATTAATGAAGGTGTAACAGAGGGCAATATTACAAATGAAAATGAATTGCTTTTAAAACTTGCGGATGAAAAACGTAAGGCAATTCGTGATGAATATAAAAACGTTGGGGCAGATATTAACCCATTAGTGCTTATTCAGTTCCCAGATAAATCAAAGGATTTAATAGAATCCATAGAAAAAATATTGAATAATATGGGTTATACATATGAAAACAAGGCACTTGCAAAATGGATGAGTGATAAGTCGGATAAAATCAATCTTGATGGAATAAAAGCAAAGAATGGGGAACAGCAATTTTTATTAATGAAACAGGCTGTTGCAACTGGCTGGAACTGTACAAGAGCAAAGATACTTGTTAAACTTCGTGAAAATATGAGTGAAGATTTCCAGATACAGACAATCGGAAGAATCAGAAGGATGCCAGAATCACATTTTTATGATAAAGAATTGCTTGATAACTGTTATCTTTATACATTTGACGAAGATTATAAGGAAAGTGTAAAGGCTGAATTATTTTCTGCGTATAGTGTAAAGCGTATCAAATTAAAAGATAAATGTAAGACATTTTCAATAAAAAAAGAAAACAGAGATCAAGATGCTTCAGGTCTTGGGGATGCGGAAGTATTTAGAAGAATTAAAAAGTTTATGACCGATAAATACCATTTGACAGCACCAACAAAAAATAAGCCTATGTTTGAAGCTGGAAAATATGATATTTCTGATAAAATCAAGTATGATGTAAAGACAGGAAAAGAAGTATTAACAAGCGGATTATTAAAAGCTGGTGATACAGTAACACTTACAAAAGATGTAAAAACACATTATGATGGACTTGATTTAAAGCAGACAACAGATATGCTAAAATCTGAATTAAAAACAGATTATAGCACAGCATCAAGGGTATTACATAAATTATTTTATGGAAAGAAAAATAGTGGTAAGCTATTAAAACTTACAACATCTGAATATTATGCTTTTATTATCAATAACAGAGATTTATTAAAGTATGATTTCAGAGAAGCAATGTCAGAAATTGCAGTAGATCCAAGTTTTAAGGTTTTACCAAAAACATCTGAATTTAAGATACCAGAAGAAGATTTATTTTTATATGATGATTCTATAGAAGATGTAAAAGTACTATTATCAAATGCATATGAAGATTACACAACAGATTGTTTTGTAAAGGGGTTACGCTCTAAACCAGAACGATTATTTGAAAGATACTGTGAAAATGTAGATGAAATAGAATGGGTGTATAAAAATGGTGATAAAGGTGCAGAATATTTTTCACTTGTATATTATGATGGAATGATGAACCAGTGCTTATTTTATCCAGATTACATTATAAAAATGAAAGATGAATCTATTTGGATTATTGAAACAAAAGGCGGTGAGTCCGATAGTGGTTCAGATGACAATATTGATAAGTATGCAAAGAAAAAATTTGATGCATTAAAAGAATATGCAAGGCATCATCATATTAATTTTGGTTTTGTAAGAAACAAAAATGTTGATGATGTACCAAAGCTATTCTTGAATAATACAGAATATACAGATGAAATGACAGACAACTGGAAACGTCTTGAAAATTTCTTTTAAAAAATGCGTGCAACCGCATTTTTTTATTACAAAGGGTGCTAAAAAAATCATTCTTTTTGTAAACAACAAGGAGAATGAAAAATGGCAAATTTATCAAAACAGAAAAGGGAGGAATTTATTGCTAAGATAGAAGCATTAAAGCAAAAGAAAGCAATAGACGATACAGACAAACTATTTTTAAATGATATTATAAATGAACTCAATGAAAAAAGATATGGATTAATCTGGGAGAAACACTCTGAGACAGTAGATGAAATGATGATTAATAATATACCAGTATTTACAGAAGATGCAGATAAAAAAATAGTTTCCGAACCAGAGCTTCCATATAACTTTTTATTAGAAGGTGATAATTTACATAGTTTAAAATTGCTTGAAAAGACACATAAAGGAAAGATAGATGTAATCTATATAGATCCGCCATACAATACAGGTAATAAAGATTTTATTTATAATGATGAATATATTGATGAAGATGATGGATTCAATCATTCAAAATGGCTTTCATTCATGGATGAACGTTTAGAAATTGCAAGAAACTTATTATGTGAAGAGGGAATTATTTTTATAAGTATAGATGATCGCGAATATGCACAATTAAAAATCTTATGTGATGAAATATTTGGTGAAAATAATTTTATATCTAATATTGTGATTGAAACAGGAGGAGGCATTTTTGGGGTGAAAGCTAAACACGTTACAAATACATTTGTTAAGGTTAAAGATTACATATTGGTTTATGCAAAAGAAAGAAAAAATATAAAAAACAAACAACCTCTTTATGATAGTGCAGAATATATGTACGATTCACATTATAATACTGTTGTTGAAGATGAAAAAGAAATGACATTGTCTGACTATTTGCAAACTAATGAGTATACTAATAAAATATTTGCTCGATATAATTTTAAAGTGACTGTTGATAATATAAATCGTTTATTATCGGCATCGGATGAATTTAAAGAATACTTTATAACCAAAATTGCAAAAATATTGTATCAACCAAGAAGATATACTTTGAAATTAACGGAACAACAGACACAGGAAATTAATTCCGTAGGAAAAATATTTATAGATGGGGTACTAATTAAAAAATCTGATAATGGCATTATTAATTTTTATAAACCATTTATAGATACATTACATTATGCAGATGATTTCGGTAATAAATATACACGAACAATTATGCGTGGTGATTTGTGGAAAGGATTTAATAAGGATGCAGGGAATTTGAAAAATGAAGGTGGTGTTGATTTTCCTAATGGGAAAAAACCAATTAGATTATTGAAACAAATTTTGAAATGGTACAATAAGGATTCTGCAATAGTTTTAGATTTTTTTGCTGGCTCTGGAAGTATGGGACATGCTGTATTAGACTTAAATAAAATTGATGGTGGCAACAGAAAATTTATTTTATGCACCAATAATGAAAATAATATCTGTGAAGATGTGACATATCAAAGATTAAAAACAGTCATAACAGGAATAAAAAAAGATGGTAGTAAATATTCAGATGGTATTCCTGCAAACTTAAAATATTATAAGACGGATTTTGTAAGTAAGATTTCAAAAGATGATGATTATTTTATAGAAGATAAATTGACACAGCATATAAAAGAAATGATTGAGCTTGAAAATGCTGTAGAAATTGACAATGACAAGTATATATTATTGTTGACAGATGAAGAAGCAGATACATTTGAACAGGAAATGAAAGATAAGAATGTAAAAAAAGTTTATATAGATTCTACAATAATGTTATCGGGAAAGGCACAGAGCTATTTAGATAGTAAGCAAGTGGAAGTAATACCTATTCCAGATTATTATTTTTATAAAGACATAAATGCAGGTTGAAATATACCTGCTTTTTTATACTTGAAATGTACCACAATATATAGTATCCTATAAAATAGGACAACCACAATATGATGTATAGAATTAAGCTGGAAGCGATAGAAATATTTTTTGTTAGTAAAACATCATAAATATAAAATTGTTCGATATGTCACAAAAGAAAGTGTTATTATAAAGACATAAGAGCTGTGTTAAAAGTTGTTACACATGTTACGAAAGAAAATATTAATATGAAGATATAAAGCTGTAGCAGGAGGTAAATTATATGACAGCAACAACAAGCGAATTAATAGATGCATATACAAAAGCATTTGATAGCGATTATTTTAAAAATATGCAAGGGATTCAAGCAGGATTAGAAGCTATGTACAAATCTATAACAGGCAATGATGCCTATAAACAAATACAGGCATGGCAAAAAGTTTTAAATGATCCAGAAAGTTCTATTAATAAATCAATGCGTATGTGGTCGGAATTTTCTAAAAAGATTGATTATGAAAAACTGACAGGAATACAAGCAGGATTACAACAACTCACACTTCAAATGCCAAAAATAGATATGAGTGCATTTGACGGATTGCAAACTAATTTAGGAAAGCTATTAAATACAGAAAATCTAATTAATTCAAAACTTTCGGAAGCTATTGAATATGCATATGAAACAGCAAGAGAAGAAGCTGGAGAACCAGACATAAGTAAAGAAGAATTACAAAACGTTGTTAGGGAAGAAATTGAAAATGATACGCTCGGTGATGCAGTTATTGAAAACAGCAAATTTAAAGAACACTTCTATGCGGTTATAAAATTTATCCTTTTGAATGTAATATTGCCCTTAGCTGTAAGTTTTATATATGATTTGGGAAAAGCACAAATTGGAAAACTCATAAAAAGCTCTGCTGAGAATGATGCACCTGTGATTTATGAAATTCACAATGAAAATACATATGTAAATATCATAGATCAGACAGATAAGAAATATCGTGTATTTTTCATTGATGACGATGGAAATGTGATAGATGGTTATACAGACAAAGAAAATATAGATATGAATTTTGAAGGTGAAGAGTAAAATACGAATTTATAAAAGGGTTTGATTTTGGTATAATAAAATCATCACAAATAGCAAAGGAGGGCTATTATGCCAAAAGAAAACATATTTTCTGGCAAGTATGAACCAGATCGGGACACTTGCACAGAAGCAAATGAAGATAATGTTGCCAGATTTAGAATAGCAATGTTAAAGTTAGACAGAATACATAATGATGAAAATGAAAAAGATCTGACTGAAAACATTATGCAGTTATGCTCCAGAAACAATAAGACTGGGGAAAAGATTAATCTTAGTGAAAGCTATGAATTTGAAGATGCCATGGACTGGCTGGAAAAAGTCTATAATGATGTAGATGCTGATTTAATGATAATGGCAATAGACCAATTAGCAGAAAGATATGGTTATACATCAGATATGGATGAAACTATTGAAATTGAGCAAGAGGATAAGTGGCGTTGTTGGGAAACTTTTGAAAGTGTAATTAATAAAAGCATAAGAACATATGGTTCACTTCCAACAGCAAAACGACAGGAAGATTTTAAAACAAGAATAGCTGCAGGATATAGATTATATGAAATGGAAAGCCAACCAAGACAGCGTGTACATAGGGGTGAAATCTGGAGAGTAGAAGTGCCGACAGGTGTAGGAAGTGAAACTACTGGTATGAGATGGGCGCTTGTAATATCCCAAAAGGCACATACAAAAGGAAGTTATACATTTAATGCTGTTTATTTAGATGGACAAGCAGTTAAAAAAAGTGCTTGGCAAATGGAAATAACAGAAGCGGATCTGGAATATGGTGATTTAATAAAGGAAACAGAAGATAATAAGTGTAGAATCAATCTTACAGATATATACACATTAGATAGAAAGCGATTAATGGATCGCAAGGGAAAAGTAAATAATGCATTTATGAAAAAAGTAATGACAAGAATTGCATCACAATTAGGAATCACATTAGATAGTGGATGTAATATAGAAGGCATTTAATTTCAAGATATTGCATAAATTCAAAATACATATTATAATTGTCTCATTGAAGATATGGAGATTATACATTTCTAACTGCAAGTTAGATATTGCTGGTAGAAAACCAGATAGTGCTGATAGAAAATTAGATAGTACCAATAGAAAATTGGTGTAGGGTAAACAGGAGTAGTGAGTGACCTCGTTTATACTGAATCATAGCTTCACAAAAAACACATCTGGAAACAGGTGTGTTTTTTTAATGCAAAAAAGCATCACGGGAAGAAAATCGAAGATTTTGGGTTCCTGTGATGGTAATTCAAAAAGTATACAAAATAGCTGTATAGCTTTTTACTGTCAAAAATTCAAAGTGGGACTTTTTGGAAGCTGTCAAAAATATTACAAGACTTTTTAGGAGTATCTGTCATTCTATTAGTAAAATAATAGAAAGGAAGTGGTTAAATGGTATACGGCTATCATAGAACCAGCACACGTGAGCAACACTTAGATCGTGGTATAGCTGAAATTACAAAATATTGTGAAGAACATAATATGAAATTAGAAAAAGTATATACCGACCAGCAGACAGGCAAGAATTTTGAAAGAGCCAGATACATTGTTTTAACAGAAGATGTATTAAGGGCAGGTGACACATTAATTATCACTGAGATAGATAGACTTGGAAGAACTAAACAAGATACATTAGATGAACTTAGAAAGCTAAAAGAAAAGAATGTGCGTGTTATGGTTTTGGAACTTCCAACAACTTTAATAGATTATTCCTCAATAGATAATGAAATGGCAAAAATGATGATGGAAACAGTCAATAATATGATGATTGAATTATATGCATCTATGGCAGAAGCAGAAATGCATAAAAAGCAAAAAAGGCAAAAAGAAGGATATGAAGCATTAAAGGCAAGGGGCGAATGGGATAAATTAGGCAGACCAGCGGCAATAGATTATAAAAAATTCTGTAAGGAATATGAAAAGGTTGAATCTGGCAAAAAGAAACCATGTGAAGTAATGAGGGATTTGAAACTAAATGAATCAACTTATTACAGATATAGAAAAAGATATTTAGCAGAACATAAAAAAGGGGAGTGATATAGATGGGATTAAAAAGAAAAATCATAGCTGTATCACTTTATTTGATTATGATGTTGGGTTGTATAAATGTAAATGTGATAGATGCAAAAGCATCAAGTTTTACATTAAGTGCCAATAATGATAATAGTGCAAATGATGGACTTGGTGCAGTAGATCTTGATTGGTCATCATATTCAAAAAAGAATGTAATGTTTAAAGGCTATCAATCAAAAGATGGTGGTAAAACATGGCAAACAATTTCATTGATGGATTATACATCAGTAAAAGAAATAAAGGTATTACAAATATATCCAATAGAAAATGCAAAAGGACAATTAAAAACATGGATGGAGACAAATGGATATGGTAAGGGAATTATAAAAGTAGATGAGGTATTAATTACAGATTTTAATGCAAACCCTTCTCAATATCTAAATAAAACAAATGGTAAATGGAATTATGATGTAATATTTTTTGGAACTTGGGATTGTAACGGATATGGAGATATAAGTGCAGATGCTTGTAATGTAACAAAGAACTTTATAGAAGATGGTGGTGGAACAATATTTGGGCATGACACAATCGTAAACAACTGGTTTAATTATCCAAATTTTAGAAGTTTAGCACCATATGTAGGCGTAAAAATAGTAGATAATTGTACCCAGTTATTAGCAGGTAATGTAGTAACAATCAAAAATAAAGGTTTATTTACGTCATATCCTTGGGATATAGGAGAGGTAGGGACAAAATTAACTATACCATATGCACATACAATAGGACAGGAAGTAACAAATGGTACATCTTGGTTAGAATTTGATTCAAAAGGTTCTTTAATGGCTGATGGAAGTTATGCACCATCTTATTTAACTACATATAACAACTGTGGTTTGATTATGACAGGACATAGTATGGGTGCGGCAACAGAAGATGAACAAAAAATATTAGCAAATTTAATATTTTATAATTATCAATTATCTGAAGCAACATCTGTTACAGATAATTCAGCAATGGATACAACGGCACCAAATAAACCAAAAGTTACCGAAAAAGATTCAAAATTTTATTTTAGTGCAACTGATAATGGAACAACATATAAACATAAAATAGAAGCATATGCAAAAAATGATACCAGTACACCAATAGATACATCTAATATAACAACAAGTACAGTAACATCAGGCATTAAAGGATATAGATATTTATATGACAATAACAAAGACACAGTAATAACAGCACAAAATGGGACGGAGGTTACAAGTGATGCTATACCTTATAGTAATGAAGGCGGTTATTTACATGTAGCATCAGTTGATAATGCAGGTAATATATCAGAAACCACAACAATAGTATCAAAATATAAAAATAAATATGAGCACTGGGCATGGGGATTTAAAAATGAAGGCAACAATAGTAATAAAACAGCCTTTTTATTGCAAACAACATATGGAGAAGAAACATATGGAGAGGAATTTACACCAGATGCAACGTATGGATTGATAGTACCTAATGGATTCTATTTAGCACCAAGATTTAGTAATAATCAGATAACAGGTAAAGCGCAAACATTTAATTTTGGAACAAAAATAACACAACCTTCATATGTAATGAATTTTGAATATGACTATTTTCCAACAGATTATACAATAACATATAATCTAAATGGCGGTACAAATAATTCAAATAATCCAAGCACATATAATGTATTATATGGAGTAACATTTTCTAATCCAACAAAAACAGGATATGATTTTTTAGGCTGGTATGATGCAAATGGAAATAAGATAACTGGTATCAATGAAGGCTGTAATGCAACATTTAGTGATACAGCAGATTTATACAGCAAGTTAAAAACCAGAGCAACAGGAAATATAAGTGTTACTGCAAAATGGAAGAAACATGATTATTCTATAACAACAAATAAAACTGGAAGTGGTGCTATTTCAAATAGCGGTATAGTAACATACACAAATAATACATCAGTATTTATAATACCAGCCAAAGGATATACAACAAGCAGTTTAAAAATAGATGGGGTATCAGTAACACCAGTAACAAAATATAATTTCTTAAATGTAGAAGCTGATCACAAAGTAGAAGCAACATTTACAATAAGTCAAGATAGAAAGATGGAGCTTATGCAAAAGGAATATAGTTGGATTAATCTAAAATTATAATATGAAATTGACAGCTTCGGCTGTCTTTTTTATTGTGGAAAAATGGTATTAAGTATATAATCAATCTAAATGACAGGAGGGATTATATGGGAAAGATAGATACTTTACAAAAATATATAGATGCGTGTGATGAAAAAAGAAACAATAGGCATGATAAATATGAATTTATTCAGCAAGTATTTGGTGTTTATGATAATGAAATTGAAAATATTCATAGTGGATTAGATATGTACAGATGGGGACATGATGGAAAGACACCAGATTATGATGGTGACATTATAAAAATAAAAGAAAAATTGATTAATTATAAAGATAACTTAGAGATGGAAGAAAAAAAGCGAAAAGATGAATTAGAACTTGCAAGATTAGGTCAGAATAATATAAATTTATCAGCAAATGCAAATAATTCTAATAATATCAATATAAGTGTTACATTGGAACAGGCGATAAAGAATATTGAACAGATTCCAGAAGAAATTATGTCAAAAGATGAGAAGGATGATTTGGAGGATAAATTATCTGGAATAGATGCAGCAGTAAAAAGTGGGAAGAAGGAAAAAGCAAAAGAAAAAATAGCAGGAGTTTTAAAGTTTTTGGCTGATAAAGGCGCAGATGCATTAATTGCAATGTTACCATATTTAGGACAAATGGCTGGAATGATACAAAATATATAATATGCATGGAGAGATAGAAAAATGGATAATATAGAACAAAGAAAAAAGCTTGCTAATATATTAAAAAGAGCCCAGAATACAGCAAAACCAGACAAATGTATTGTGTGCGGAGAAACACAGACAAGTTTTTGTAATTCACATTTAATCCCACAAATGATATTAAAAACAATTGCAGAGGAGGGAAAATTATTACATGCTAATGCATTAGTAGGAGTAGAGATATTAGATATAGAAAAGGGAATTAATAATGCAGGTACATTTCATTTTATATGTAGGAAGTGTGATGGAATATTGTTTCAAGACTATGAAAATAGGGAGGCATTGAAAAATTACCCGTCTGATAATATGTTGGCAGAGATTGCAATGAAAGATATGTTGTTAATGCTTAGTAAACGAGGCGAAGAAAAAGAAATTTTTAATATTATACAAAGAGAAAGTAATATATTTGAAAACAAAGGAATTTTGGATGAAATTCAAGATTTAGATACAAAAGAATATTTAGAGGATTTTAGATTTTACAAAGAAATAATTGATGGAAAAAAATCAGGATGTTTTCAAATATTATATTGGAAAAAACTTCCTTATGTTACACCTGTAGCGGCGCAGTCACCTATTGCAATATATAAGGATATGAATGGGGATATTGTAAATGATGTATATAGTGAAGATCCTAATTATAGAATACAAAATGTGCATTTATGTATTTTCCCAATTGAAAATGAGACAATCGTATTATTATTCTGCCATAAAAAAGAAAAAAATTATAAAAAGTTAAGACATCAACTAAATAGTATTTCAGAAGAAAAAAAGTTAATGTATATAAATTACATAATGTTTGCATATACGGAAAATTATTTTTTTTCCAAGAGTGTACAGAAAAAGATAGAAGCAGATGAAAACTTGAGAAAGCTTAGTAGAGAATTAAATGGGTTACCTAATTTTGGATATATGAATACTGATAGTATTTTAGATAAATATGAACCAGTAAAGATGGAGGAAATCCCAAATTTTTTATCAGAAGAATATAGTTTACAGGTGGAATAGTATGGTATATTATGTATTTTTAGATACAAATATTTATGAAGAAAGTAATTTCTCATTTGAAAATGGTAAATTTACCAAATTAAAAGAAATGACAGAAACAGGAAAGGTTGTATTGTTATATAATGAAGTAATATATAGAGAAGTGAAGCAACACATTGAAAGTTATATAAAAGAAGCTGTCCGAGAATACAATGTTGCTGTAAAAAACAAAGGTTTTGCTCCTTTTAGAAACATTAAGGAATGGAACGAACATTTGGAGTTACTTGACGAACAGAAGTTAATTGAGCAGCAGTGGAAAGCATGGGATGCTTATTTAAGTTCGTGTTGTGCTATTAAAATTCCAACAAAAAATGTAAATGTGGATGTTATTTTAGATAATTATTTTAAGAGATTATTGCCATTTGAGAATAAAAAGCCAAATGAATTTAAAGATGCTATAACAATAGAATCTATTTGTGATTATTTTGAAATTATAAAGAAAAAAGAATTTGCGGAAGAGCTATTTGTTGTGGCGGCGGATAAGGGAGTAAGAAAATCATTTAGAAATGAAAAATCAATAATTTCTTTTGATAATCTAAATAAATTTATAAACTATATTATTTTACATACAGAATATTTGGCTGTTGCAATTAATAAAGAAATAGAAGGTGGGATATTTGATGATTTTATACAAAAGCATATCGTAGATCAAGTGTATTTAGCGAATTGTAATATAGAGGATTTCTATGATGCTTTTCATATTGATGATGTTGAATATATGAACAATGAAGTAGGGTATATTGATATCACAGATGAAGGAACGGCAGAGGTTACATTAGAAATGTCGGCAAAAATTTGTGTAGAATATACTGAGAGAGATGAAGATAATTCATTTTATGATAGAGAAGAAGATAGATATTTATGGGAAGAATTCATTGAATATAGAGAATATCATGAAGTTTCATTTGAAGCCGCAATGATTTTAAATATTGGTGAGTTGGATGAAAAAATAATAAAAGAAAAAGTTAATCAATTCAATGAATTATTAGAAGAATTTAATGAGTCAATTTTAAATATTACTGTTGAACCTGAAACGATATTTATTCCGAAGGGAACAATTATTTCAATGAATGGATGGACTCTAATTAAAAGAGAGGAAATTAGAAATACAGTTGATGATTGGAATGAGGAAGAGTATACAGGAGATAAACCTTATACAATTTGCCCAGATTGCGGAAGTCCGATATCATTTGAAAATGATGGGGGAAATGGTTTTTGCATAGATTGCGGATCAAGACATTAGAGGTAGTGTATGAAAAATTATATTTGGGATGGAGAAATAGATATGGGATGGGAGGATATGAAGTCCTATCTTATAGAAGTTTCAAATAAATTTATACAGAAGGTGCTTATTTTAGCAAATCAGTCAAATAATATTGTTGTAAAAAAATTAGTAAATGAAAAAAGTATGCAGCGATTCGAGGCAGTCATTGATGCGTTGTCTGAAAATATGGAGGATATATTTTATTATGAATATGAAGATATAGAGGGCAGTGTTGTTAGCGGACTAAAAATGAAATCTTGGATATTGTTAGGAGCAGCAACAGAAGTTGTATTGCAAGTATTTTTATCAATATATATTGAAGATTATCAAAGTGCAAATTGGCAACAATGGGAAAAATTTTCAGAAAGAGAAGTGAAAAATGCTATTTTTGATACCCTTAATAAATTGATTGAGGAAGGAAAAATAAAAAAGGAATATGTACGTTCAATAAAGGAAGCTGTGCGTGATGAAATTAAATATCACGTAAAAGTGCATCCTGTAGAAAAGGTAATGTTGGATGAAATAATTTCCTTTTATGAGAAAAATGAAATATTAGATCAGAAGGACATAGAAGTATTAAGAAGTATACAAAAAAATAGAAATTGCATTCATGCTTACATGGATCGAGATATTGGCTTGTGGTCTGATTTTCAATATTGTATAAGATTCTTTTGCGCTTTGTTAGAAACATTGACATTTAGGATGCCAGAAGAAGTATAAATGAATAATATGTAATGACTTTTGCACATTGGAAGTATCACGACCTTTGTGCATTAGGAATGATAGAAAATGCCTTATGATGCAAAAATGCATCATAGGGCATTTTTGTGTAAATGGGGGTAGGGGTTCCCATTTACGAAATACGAAACAAATACTTTTGTGAAGTATTTCTTTTATGAGATATGCCAGACCTGAAAAGGTCGGGAATGTCCATAAAATCCCCGTAGGGCACTATATTTTGAACGTAGTTCAAAGTATAGTGCCACCTTGAAGCTTTCAACACACTAATGAGGTTTTGATTAGTGAATAATGCACATTATGAACAAAAGCATATTGGGAATGAAATGACCTTTATGCTTGCGGTGAATTTTGTGCATTATGAACGGTTATAACTTACTACTATTTGTAAAGCTGGGACTGGAAAGCTGAAAGGTGAGCACTATACGAAATATAGTGCAGCAAAGCTCCCTACGGCGGAATAAAATAGCTATAGGAATGAAGCAGGACAAACTTTGCTGGCATAAGCCAGCATTGAGCGTCCTGAGCAATGGATAGCTATTTTATGTAGCGTGCGACAGTTGATTTTGCTGCGTTTTTGCTTAAAATAATTTATTTTGGCTATACAGCAATTAAAAAATGAATGATAAATATAATTTATGAAATAAAAGAAGATGCGAATGGATGTTGTCAAAATAGAAAATGTAATTATGTCATTTTGAATTTATAAATCAAGAATTGAAATGGAAACAATACAATTACAATTAAATATGAAAAATATTTTGTTGTATAGAAAAAATATTGACTTATAATTGAGCCATTTAAAATGGCTATACAGTAATTTTGAATTATTTTTGTACTTATTTACCTGTGCTGATAATCATATTAATTTTAGTAATGATTAATATAAAATGGAAGAGGTGAAAAATTTATGGTGTTAGACGATTTAAAAAAATTGCCAGATGAACAAGTTATAGAAATAGTTCGCAAAAGATTAATGGAATTGAAGAAAGAAAAATCGGGAACAAGTGCATTTAGAAATGATGAACTTGATATGACATGGTCTGCTGTGACAGATTATTTAAGAGATATTGGGTATAAGATGATTGACCAAAAGACATATGAAATTGCAAGATTTCAAAGAAAGGGTGAAGTAATTATAAGTGCAAAGGAATACGAAAAATTACAAAAGGTAGAATATATGAATACAGAATTAATTAATAGTAAAAAAATATTAGAAGAAAAAATTGCGCAATGTGAAAGTAATGTAAGTTTATCTAAAAGCAATGAAGAAATTTTAGCAGATTATATAGGTGATGAAACAGAATTATTTTATGCCAAAGTACCAGCAAATCTTGCAAATGAATGGAGAACATTTTGCAGCCAGCAAATATATAGTAAAAGATATATGCTTGAATTAGCTATATTAAATCTTATAAATGCTCCAAAGGATATACAAGACATATATAATCAGTTGTACAAGCAAAAAAAATCAGGTGAAGCAAAGACAATAGCAATATCAATTAATATATCAAAAAATCTAATACAAAAATGGAAGGATTATTGTGAAGATACAATGGTTTTTTCTACATCACAATTAACAACAGTAGCATTGAATAAATATATGGAAATGAAGGTGGAAAAAGAACAATGACAAATTTAGAAGTAAAATATACAGCAGAAGTATTGTAAGAGAAAAGATGTGTAGAGGGATAGTTGTTCTAAAAATGTATTGTATGGTATAATGCAAAGAAGATGGTCAAAAAGAAATGTTATTATAAACAAACTTAGGAAAATTATTGAGAGGAAACAATATCTAATGAAATCGTGGATGGAAATATCAGAAGAAGAGTTAGTGTTTACATTACCTTTATATCGTAAAGTGGAAATAGATTGGCTTAATATGGTGAAAAAAACTGTACCGCAAGTGGAGTGTGGTTACGAATACAATAAATATGTGACATATATGTCAGAAGAATTTGTAAAATTAGTAAATTTTATAGGTGGAAGTGGAGATATATATGGAACATGTCCACATTGTAAAAAAGGGATGAGCTTTAAGATTGGACGTGGTCTTGATATAAAATTAAAATCTAATGTTCTTAGTAGTTATGTTGATGAACAAGTAGATTTAGAGGATTCGATTTCAGATGATGTTGAAGAAATGCGTGAGACTGTAAATGATATAAGCGATAAAGCAAGATTTTTTGCAAGAAAATTCCACTGCCCGATTTGTAAAAGTATTTATCAAGTTTCATATAGAATTCTGTTTGAAAAAGATAAATTATATTTAATGAAAATTGGACAATACCCAAGCCTGCATGAGTTTAGTGAATATAGTTTAAATGCATATGATAAGTTGTTAAAAAAAATGGATGCAAGGGATGATTTTAGAAATGCTATAAAGATGCATACAGATGGATATAACATTGCAGCATATGTTTATTTACGTAGAGTTGTGGAAAAAATAATTTTATTTGTTTATAATGATAGTAAAGGTGAAATAGATTGTGAATACGAAGAATTTAAAAATCTTCATTTAGATCAAAAAATACAAATTATAAAAGAATTTTTGCCAGAATTTTTATATAGTAATCAGCAGATTTATTCAATAGTGAGTGCTGGAATACATATGTTGGATGAAGAGACATGTGAGCAATATTTTGATATATTGCAAACTGCTGTAGAGATTATTTTATCTGAATATGAAACAAACAGAAAAAAGAGGATTCTTTTGCAGAAAACATCAAATGAAATAAAAAATGCACACAATAAAATAAGTAGCAAATTAAAATAAGAAGTGTAACAACCTTATGATTTTTGTCATAAGGTTGTTTTGTGCAAAAAATACAAAGATAATTTTATGCTATATAGTAACTGTCATATTTATTTTACATTGAAAAGTTTCAAAGTGAGGGGGAATAAATATGGCAGTAGCAATAAAAAGGGTTATACAGTTTAGCTATGCAAAAATGAATTCGGTGCAATCGGAACAAACCAGAATCCGTGCAAAGAATAAATACAAGAATGATCATATATGTGAAGAATTTAAGAAATTCAATTTACATCCTATTAACAATACAGAAGGACTTACTTATAATCAGTATTTCAAAAAATATTGTAAAAGAAGAACTGGTGGTAAGAAAAAGGTTGATGTTGTAAGTGAAATGGGGGAAAAGGATTTTTATTTAGACAAATTATACACTGGAAAAGGTGGAGGAAAAACAACTTGCTGTGTAGAATCAATGGTAATATCGCTTAATGACAGAATAGATGCAACAGAAGAAGCAATTAAAGCATATCAGGAAGATCCAGACAATCAACAAAAGATGGATGCATTTGTAACATATATCACCAAATCAGATCCAAGATTTAGGAATTGTAGGTTTTTAAATGTAGACTGGCATTTTGATGAAGTATATACACCATATGAAAAGAAGTCACCAACAGAAGAATTTCCAGATGGTGAAATAGTTGTTGGAACTCCCAAAATATCAATCCATGCGCATATAACATATATTCCATTGGCAAAAGACATTGATAAGAATGGAAAAGAATATTTAAACCTAAATCGTGGTGCTATCTGGAAATCAAGAACCGCTGCATATAATCAAAGTTATTCACAATTTAATGATGATATATATGAAGAAGTAGAAAGAAAATTTGGATATGATAGGGGTGAATTATATCCTGTATCTGAAAAAGACAGAAATGAGGATATGAATATACAAGACTGGATTATTGTACATAATGGTGAAATGGAAAAGCAGTATAAAGCACAAAAACAATTAAAACTTATGGCAGAGAAAGAAAAAACACAGATTCAAAGGAAAGAATTTGGTGAAGTACATAAGAAAAAAATGGAAAGTGCTCAAGAAGAGATAAATCATATGCAAAAATCTATAAATGAATTAAAAAAGGATTATGATGATATTAAAACAGAACATGATGAATTAAACCTACGAATTGGTTATAAAAAATTATGTAGAGATGGATTAGTAAAGCAGATAGCAGAAAAGGAAGCACAATTAAAATATCTTACTGAGGAAGAAAATAACAAGACAGTAGAAATTGCTAATAAGCAAAGAGAATATGATGATATATGTAGGGCAGTAAAGGATATGATAGATGAAAAGGCAAAAAAAGAAAAAGAAGTAAAAGAAGCCCAGAAAGAACTTGATGAAGATATGGATTCAATTAATGATATGAAGAGATTGGCAGAATTGGAGCAGGAAGAATTAGACGAAAAGACACAAGACTTACAAGAAAGTGTAAAAATAGCTAATGATACTATAAAAATATTTGCATATATAGAAGCAGCAATAAGGAAAAAGCAATTAACACCTGAAAAAGCAGTAAGTATAATTGAAAAAAATAAACAAGAGGATATATTACAAGCATTTGATAATTTAGAAGCTAAAGAATTGACACCAGAATTATATAATATGGCGAATATGATAAAAAATAAAGAAATAGGTGATGATGGAAGCAGGTAGGTGATGGAAGTGAAGATGCAGACAATAAATAGTAAAAAGCATAAGGAAAAAATATTAAGAATAATAATGAGTGATGATGAACAAGAGCCAGAATTTCAAGTATTTATGCAAGGACTAAAATATTTACAAGAAAATGAAGACAACGAATTAGTAACAACTATTATCAGATCTATAGAAAAATCAAAAGCTACATATATTCCATTTGAAGATGAAAAAGAAGCAATGGGAAATAAGCATTATATAAGTTTTATATTATATGAAAGAGAACAGAGAAGTTGTGCATTTAACTATGTTATGCTAATAAGTATTTTAAATATGTTTAATACTGATGTATCAAAGACAATAGATCAGATATATAACAAATTCCAAGCAAAGTGTAACTTAATGAATATAAAAAGTGACATTTTAGAAGAACAGGTAAATGAGTTAAATGCTTTTATAAAAGAAAAAGGTTTGGAAAAAGAATATCAGATGAGAAAGAAATAAATTTCTTACTTTTGCTGCTGTATCTGGCATATTATAAGTGATTTGGGTTGAATATCTACTACCACTTGGTATTCAAATCATCTTAATATATTCTGGCAGCTGGAAAGACAGCATACAAAAGATAAATGAACTCCTTCGGGAGTTCTTTTTTTATGTAAAAACATAGAAATATACCTGTAACACATTTAAAGGGTGAAATAAGGTATTTTTATGCTTTGAGGTATATTTTATCGACTAAATCATTTTAGATGAAAAAACCTCGATAATTATCGGAGTTTTTTGGCTTAAAATTGATTTTAAAGTTATGTTTACATATTCAACCCTGTTTATGCCTGCAGGTATGAATAACCTGCGTCATAAACTGCCCCAGTCATGGGGCGGAAGGCTGTAAGGTTGAATTAAGGAATTAGTGAAGTATACGGAAGGTACGAAAAGCCTCAGTAATTTGTGAGCTTAGTGGTGTCAAAAATTGATTTTCATAAAAATTGTGCAGGTTGTATAGCAAAAGTGCTGTATAGCTTTTTTTTGAAAAAACTTTAGATGATTTGTCAATGGAAAATTAAAGAATTATTTGAGAGAATATAAGTACAAAAAGCAAGTCTTTCATACATAACTAAAACTATAATGGTTATGTGGAAAGGTGGTAGCATTATGAACCTTCCAGAATTAACACATGAGGAAGAAGTAAATTTAGAAAGATTTGCAAATTTAATGATTGAATTGATTGAAAAGCATGCAGATGCAGTAGATAAAGATGAAATGCTAAAAAAATTAAATAAAATTAAGGAAACAGGGGATAAAACCTCTGTTTCTTTTTATGTGTACCCAAAAAACACGATAATTATCGGTAAAAATAAAAAAAAGGTGCTTCATGGTATAAAGTATCGTCTAAATCATTTTAGGTATAAAAACCTCGATAATTATCGACGTTTTTCGGCATAGAATTGATTTTAATGCTGTGTACATATTCAACCCTGTTTATGTCTGCAGGTATGAATAACCTGCGCCATAAACTGCCCCAGTCATGGGGCGGAAGGCTGTAAGGTAAAAAAAGGAGTTTGCAGATGTATGATCATGCAAGTTATAAAAAATTGATTTTTTTATTGTATACGCATAAAAGCGGAGTTAAAATATAGTTGAACAGTTTAAAAGTGTCCCGAAAGGTGGTCAAGTATGAAAAAAACAAAAGTGTATATTTATACAAGAGTATCAACCAGTATGCAGATAGATGGTTATTCATTAGATGCACAAAAAGAAAGACTGACCAAGTATGCAGAAGGAAATGATATGGTTATAGCTGGCGAATATTCAGATGAAGGTAAATCTGGTAAGAATATAGCTGGCAGAGTAGATTTTCAAAGAATGTTGAATGATATAGCTTGTAAAAAAGATGGTGTAGAATATGTATTAGTATTCAAATTATCCAGATTTGGAAGAAATGCGGCTGACACATTAACATCTTTACAATTTATGCAGGATTATGGTGTAAATCTGATAAGTGTAGAAGATGGAATAGACAGCAGTAAGGAAGCTGGAAAATTAATGGTACATGTATTATCAGCAGTAGCAGAGATTGAACGTGAAAATATACTTGTACAGACAATGGAAGGCAGAAAGCAAAAAGCCAGAGAAGGAAAATGGAATGGTGGTTTTGCACCATATGGCTATAAATTAGTTGATGGTGAACTTATTATAGAAGAAGATGAAGCGGAAGCAATCAGAATTATCTTTGATAAGTTTGTACATACAAATTTAGGTTATAATGGTGTTGTAAATTATCTTAATAACAATGGAATTAAGAAAAAAGCAAGACAGAATGGATATTTAACACAATTTACAACATCAACAGTAAAAGCAATTCTTGATAATCCAGTATACTATGGCAAAATTGCATATGGAAGAAGAAAGACAACAAAGATTGAAGGTACAAGAAATGAATATCATGTAGTAGCGCAAAAAGAATTTGATGTATATGATGGCAGACATAAAGCAATAGTAGATGAACAGCTTTGGAAGGACGCACAAGCAAAAAGAAGGGCAACAGCAAGTAAATTAGAAAAGAAGCACGATTTAGACCATGAGCATGTATTAAGTGGTTTGGTAAAATGCCCTGTATGTGGTGCTGGGTTATATGGTAATGTAAAAAGGGCAAAAAGAAAAGACGGAACATATTATAAAACCTATTTTTCATATGCTTGTAAGCATAGACTTAATAAAGATGGACATAAATGTGATTATCACAAGCAGTGGTCAGAAGAAAAGGTAGATAATGCGGTATCTGAAATAATAAGAAAGTTGGTAAACAATTCAAGATTTTCAGAAGTAATGAAAACAAAAATAAATACAAGTGTAGATACAAGCGAAGCAGAAAAAGAACTTGCAAATGCAAAAAAGGTATTAAAGCAGTTAATAGGCACAAAAGATAAGATTATTTTACAGATTGATACACTTGATATATTAGATAAAAATTATGATCGCAAATATGATGATTTACAGAAGCGATTAGATACAATTTATGATAAAATAGGTGATGCAGAAGATTTAGTATCTGAAACAGAAGATAAGTTATCAAATATCCAGAAGGATAAGATAACAGGTGATAACATCTATAATTATTTGTTGATGTTTGATAGTGTATATGATGTACTGTCTGATATGGAAAAGAAGCAGTTTTATAATGCATTACTTACAGACATACAAATATATGAAGAAGAACAGGATAAGCAGATAATAAAGTCGATTGGATTCAAGTTCCCAGTATTCTATGATGGTGAATTTACAAAGAGAATTATTCGGGACAAAGAAAAAACAGTCGAGACGGTAGTACTGCTTTCCCACAAAAAGCCAGACGGACATATCAACGTAAAAGTTGAGTTTGGCAAGGGTGAGGGAAAAGTTCCACTTGATAATATTGCTAAAAGAGCGGAAGGCTACAAGCCCAAAGAACGAGTGACCTACAAAATGATAAAGGAGTACATAGAAGCTAAATATGGCTTCAAAGTACATACCGCATATATCGCAGAGGTAAAGAGAGATTTAGGCTTGCCAATGTATGATGCTCCTAATGCGGTAGAAGAATTGAAACAGCCGAGGAAGCATCCGACAGCGGAGAAAGTGGAAGCCATAAAGGATGCGTTGAAGTATTTTGAAATAATCTAAATATATATATCTGATACCATTTTATAACCGTTTGTTCAAGCTTTGAGCAGGCGGTTATTTGGCTATCTGGATTTTTAGAACTATCGAAAAAGAAGAAAAGATTGTATAATATATGTGGAGCAAGTGAAAATGTGTAAAAAAGCTATCTTTATATTATAGAGGAGAATGTAGAGTAAATATGGGATTTTCAAAAAATGATTTTGAAAAAGTAGATTTGCGGATTAAAAAAATAACAGAACAGACTGTTGAGCAAATAGAAATAGATTCAGAATTACCTCCAACAATAGAGCAATTAGAAGATAATAATAGAACCTACTCTATCATGGCAGCCATATTATTTATTGATATTCGTAAGTCAACATACTTAACGGAAAATAGCCAAGCAAAAAGTATGGTTAAAATATATCGCTCATTTATGAGAATGGCAGTTGATTGTGTTAGAAAAAATGGAGGAGTTACAAGACAATTTCTGGGTGACAGAATTATGGGTGTATTTATTGACTCTGCTGATGAAAACGGGAATATCGTGGACAGTGCAGCAGATAAAGCAATTAATGCGGCAAGAAGTTTACAGACTGTGATTGATTATAGCTTGAATAAATATTTGAAAACTAATGTTAATGGGAAAGTTATTGAATGTGGTATTGGAATTGATTATGGAAAGGTTCTTGTAACTCAGGTTGGTATGTATGGTCTGGAAAGTGATGAAAATAGAGAGAACGAAGTAGATTGTGTATGGGTTGGTAATACAACAAATTATGCAAGCAAATATTCAGACATAGCATCTGGGGGAGAAATATTTATTTCAGATAATGTTTTCAAGCAAATGTCAGATGAGTATAGGGAAGTTTTTGTAAAATCAGCAAAATATAAAGGAACAAAGTTATTCCAAGGCTATGTGACAAAGGATTACTATTTGGAGTTCTCAGAGGATTTAGGAAAAACAATCAAAATAGATGAAGATACAGCAGTAGAGTCGGATACATTTGCAGGATTGGCGGATGGCATTAGAGAAATCGAGAGATTAATAAATAGTCTGGTTCAACGAGAACGGGACTTAGCTATTTTAGAAGAAAGATTGAAGAAAGAAAATGATGAATTAAAGAGAAGGTTTTCGAATGAAAAAAACGAAAAAAATAAGGCGATAAATGAAAGGGAAAAAGCGAAAGAACAGCTACAAGCGGAAATTGAGACTACATATTCTTTTGTCAAAAAAATAATAAGTGGGTCTTTTTGTAGACAACTTGAATATATCGATAATATTGGTATTAATAGATGGTTAGATATAGATGAATTTTACCATGAATTAGGAAAGAAGCAAGGATATGATGAAGATATAATAAATGATAGTGTTTTTGAATTTATTGAGATATATGCTTACTTTGGGCGATATCGTGCGTCATATAGATATATGGTAAGTATGGCAAAGGAAAATGATACATGGGTATATATAAATGAATCGACTTTTAAATGGGCATGTGAACAGAATCTAGGTTGGCAAGTTATTGATGCAATGGAGAATAGCCTTAAAAATAATAAAATACGATATGAACATATAAAAGATTATGAAGAAAAAATTTGTAAATTGAAGAAAATAAGGGGATTTTAAATTATGGCACAGAATTATAATCAACAGCAGGAAAATAGAGCGTTTAAAAAAGAAGATGCTTATGAAACACTGGGTATCATAAATACATGGATAGGAAATATGGATACCAAGGTTTCATTTGCATTAGCAGGAGTTTTAATAGGTGTTATATTTGAAAAGGGCATGCCCAGTGCATTTGAAAGAATAACAGAGGTATCAAAACTGGCAGAACTATCTGGCGGAGAAATTATAGCAGCCATTCTGGTTGCACTGCTATATTTATCAAGCTTTATTTCTATTTTGTGTTTTATGTTATCTATTATTGCAAGAGTGAAAAATCTTAATAATGCACCATCTATTTTTTTCTTTGGCTCTATTGGAAATATGACATTGGAGAATTATAAGAGTGCCGTAAAAGATATGGACGAAAAAGAAATGATAGATGATTTAGAAGAACAGATACATACAAATTCGAAAATATGTAGTCTAAAAGCAAAATGGTATAACAAAGGGATAAGATTTTTATTGGTCACAGTTGTTCTGTGGTTTGTGTGTATGATTTTCCAGTTGTTATAATAGGAGGTGAGAGTATATGGAATCAAAAAAAGAAAGTTCTTATACATATAAGGTTGAAGATAGTGCAAGTAGAATGGATGATATATTAGATGCAGATGACAATGATTATCAAGACAATGAAAATAGTATACCTGCACGAAATAAATTGACTTATAAAAATGGATATTATGTAAATGTCACAGCACTTTTTATTGATATTGTAGATTCGTCCAAATTAACAGATGGTCATAAAAGACCTACACTAGCCAAAATGTATCGCGCTTTTTTATCAGAATGTGTTGCAATAATGAATTCATGGGAAATGTGTAAAGAAATTAATATAAATGGTGATTGTGTTTGGGGAGTTTTTGAAACTCCTAAAAAATCGGATGTTGATAATGTCATTTCTGTGGCTGCTCAGTTAAATAGCATGATTAAAATTTTAAATTATAAATTAAAGAAAAAAAAGTATGATATTTTATCAGTCGGGATAGGAATTGATGATGGAAGAGCCTTAATGGTAAAAGCGGGATACTCTGGAAGTGGGATTAATGATGTTATTTGGATGGGAGATGTTGTAAATACTGCTTGTCATTTAGCAAATAAAGCAGGAAGAGGAATAAGAAATAAAATAGTTGTAACGGAACAAGTATACAATAATTTAAATGATAGTCACAAAAAGTTATTATCTGAATTTGTTGATGGAGAAACCACACTGTATGAAGGTGATATTATTAGAAAGAATATGGATAAATGGTACAACGAAAATTGTAAGTAGAAGTTATCATGCAGTAGTTGGTATGGATAGCAGCACAGGCAGCTATCGCAAATAGGTAGGAGTTCTCTTTCCTTTGAATTGCCACTTAGTTTCGAGCAGGCAGCAGCCTATCGAAAGGCTAACAGACAATATGTAAGGAAAAATCAGTGGAGAGATACCACTGTAAGGGCATTCATAGACCTTGATTAACAGTTAAATATGATAAGCGTATCATTAGAAATAGTGGTACGCTTATTTTTTGTCCCTTTTTGTAGATTTGTCCTTTCCCTTGCTTTCAAATATAATGAAGCTAAAGATGTGGAGGTGTGCTTATGAGAGAGAAATTTAATCATCTGTATTTGGATAGCCACGAAAGAAAACTTTTGATACATAGCCTTGTAGAGTTAAAAAATCAACTTATTCAGCAAGGCAGATATACGGATTGTATTGACGAGCTTATTTTTAAGGTCATAAATGCACCGACCAAGAGAATGAAAATTGAATATGTCTAAGGCAGATTACAAAGCCGCTTATTCTTATTGATTTTAAGAGTAGGCGGCTTTTTTGCGTTCTCTGGTACTGTTTACATAGCCACCTTGACAAAGTGGCTAAATCTATGTGAAAGGAGGACGCATCTATGTCAAATTGCAAAGTAATTGCTCTGACTAACCAGAAAGGTGGTGTCGGAAAAACAACCACAGCGGTCAATCTGGGTGTAAGTCTGGTGCAGCAGGGTAAAAAAGTCCTGCTGATTGATGCCGATGCACAGGCAAATCTCACGATGGCTCTGGGTTATAACAGACCAGACGATATTCCCATAACGCTCTCTACTGTGATGCAGAACATCATAGACGATAAAACGCTTGATGCTTCACAGGGTATTATCCATCACAGAGAGGGCGTTGACATGCTTCCGTCAAACATTGAGCTGTCGGGCTTTGAGGTAAGGCTAATCAATGCAATGAGCCGTGAGCGTGTGCTGAAAACCTATGTCAATGAGGTTAAAAAGAATTACGATTATGTGCTTATTGATTGTATGCCGAGCTTAGGCATGATAACCATCAATGCTCTGGCGGCGGCTGACAGCGTGATTATCCCGACACAGCCCCACTATCTCTCGGCTAAAGGTCTGGAGCTTTTGCTTCGCTCCGTATCAATGGTCAAGCGGCAAATCAACCCAAAGCTGCGGATAGACGGTATCTTAATGACTATGGTAATGCCCCGTACCAACATTTCTAAGGAAATTACGGCAACGGTCAAAAGTGCATACGGTAAGAAAATCAAGGTATTTGATACCGAGATACCTCATTCTATCCGTGCGGTGGAAGCTACCGCAGAAGGCAAAAGTATTTTTGCTTACGACAAAAGCGGCAAGGTTGCCGCAGCCTATGAGCAGTTAGGAAAGGAGGTGGCAGAGATTGGCGAGAAGCAGAGAAACCAAAATCGAGCTGACCGCATACGATGACCTTTTTCAGACGGACGAAAGCCGTGAGGAAGCAAAGCTAAGCAAGATACGGGATATTCCCATATCGGAGATTGACGAGTTTCCAGACCACCCGTTCAAGGTTTTAATGGACGAAGATATGGAGCAGCTTGTCGAGAGTATCAAGCGAAATGGTGTAATGACCCCTGCGACAGTTCGCTTAAAAGAGGACGGACGGTATGAGCTTATCAGCGGTCACAGGCGAAAAAAGGCTTGTGAACTTGCGGGGTTTGAAACGCTGAAATGCGAGGTTAAAGAGCTTACCCGTGACGAAGCCATTATTGTGATGGTGGAAAGTAATCTCCAACGCTCCGTTATTCTACCAAGTGAAAAAGCCTTTGCGTATAAAATGCGGTTGGAAGCTATGAAACGACAAGGTGAAAGAAGTGATTTAACTTCGTCCCCAATGGGGACAAAGTTGAGGAGTGATGCTGAACTTGCCGAAAAGGTTGGAGAAAGCCGCAATCAAATTCAGAGGTATATCCGTCTAACGGAGCTTGTACCCGAAATCCTGCAAATGGTAGATGAACGGCAGATTGCTTTCCGTCCTGCGGTTGAAATTTCCTATCTGACCGAGGAACAGCAATACACCCTGCTTGAAGCAATGGAGTACAACGATGCTACCCCGTCATTGGCACAGGCTATCAAAATGAAGAAGTATAACCAAGACGGTAAGCTCACTTCCGAGGTTATCCAGTCCATTATGGAGGAAGAAAAGCCCAACCAAAAGGAAAAACCTGCTTTCCGTGACGAGAGGATAACCAAGCTCATTCCCAAGACTGTTCCCAGAGGGCAGGAAACGGATTTTGTTGTCAAGGCGTTGGAGTTTTATAACCGACACTTGCAGCGGAACAAGGCTCACGAGAGATAGCCACACACCGAGGGCGAGGTCTGCCTTTTTGAGTGGATAGCCATTATTTTGGCTTCCCCCTCTCCACACCTCACCCCCTAACTACTGCCAGTAACTATCCGAGAAAAGAAATACTTTAAGCTGTCCATAACGGGCAGCTTTTTTCGGTCAGTAAGGCAAAATATTCAATCCAAATTACAGGAGGTAACTATGAAAATCCCTAAATTATTCAAAAAGGCTGCGGCTTTTGTAATGGCTGCGGTCACGGCATTATCCATAATGCCTGCGACGGCGTTTGCTGCGGGTGACATCGGGACGATTTCCTTTTCCCACACCTATGACAGCAACGGTAATGCGATGAGGTACAATTCCAGTGCGAATATCGGCGGCTATACCGCAGGCGGAACGGGAAATTACAAGTACCGTATGTTTGTGGACGGAGAGAATGCGTTTTGTATTCAGCCGGGAGTACCGCTGAAAACAGGAAACACCTTAAAAAAGGCTTCCTCTGATACTTGGAACGCCCTTTCAGCCAACCAGAAAAAGGCGGTTGGGCTTGCCCTGCTCTATGGGTATCAGGGCAACCGAAATAATCTGTCGGGAAGTGATGATGAAAAATGGCTTGCCACGCAGACCCTCGTATGGGAGTTTGTCACAGGCTTCCGTGAAGCCACAGGCTCATATAACCAGACAAGCACCACCGTTTACAGCCTGCACTTCGGTTCAAATTATGCCAACAGCGGAGCAAGGGCAGTGTATGACCAGATTGTTGCAATGCTGCGTGAGCATAACACCATTCCGAGCTTTATGTCGGGCGGTAAGAATGACATCACAAAGGAGCTTGCCTACAAGGACGGAAAGTATAGCATCACATTGACAGACAGCAACAGAGTCCTTTCTGATTACAGCTTTTCAAGCTCTGACAGCAATGTGAGTGTATCGAAGTCTGGAAATAAGCTGACAATCAGCTCCACTGTAGCTATCAGCGGTTCTGTCCGCATTACGGCAAAGAGGAACAATGTGCCGACGGTCAGCAGCAGTGCAAAGCTCATTGCCTATGGCGACCCGAACTTGCAGGACTTGGTAACAGGTGTGGAGAATGCTGATACCGTGTCTGCATATATCAATATCGAAACGCCGACAGGCACGATTGCCCTCAAAAAGACTTCTGAAGACGGAGTTGTGGAGGGCATCTCTTTTACAATCAAAGGTGATAACTTCAATAAAACAGTTAAGACAGGAAAGGACGGCTCTGTCTCCGTGGAGGGATTATTCCCTGGCACTTATACGGTCACAGAACAGTCTATTGACCGTTATGAGCCGCAGAAAACCCAGACCGTCACACTTATCGGAGGAAAAACCTCTACTGTGACCTTCAGCAATACTTTGAAGCGTGGCAGTCTGGAAATCGTCAAGACTTCCGAGGACAATCTGGTGGAGGGAATGAAATTTCACCTTTATGGCACATCTTTAAGCGGCTTGCCTGTTGACGAGTATGCCGTGACTGATAAAAACGGACTGGCTAAGTTTGAAAATGTCCTTATCAGTGGCGATACTCCGTATGTGGTTGAGGAAGTGGATACCGCAGTCCGCTATGTCGTTCCTGCTTCCCAGACAGCTCCGATTGAATGGAACAAGGTCACAAAACGCAGCTTCGACAATGTGTTGAAGAAATTCCAAGTGGCTGTGACAAAGACCGATGCAGAAACAGGTTCTCCGCAGGGCAACGCTTCCCTTGCAGGTGCGGTTTACGGCATCTATAAAGGTGAGGAACTGATTGACACCTACACGACTGATGAAAACGGTCAGTTTACGACCAAGTATTATATCTGTGATAATGATTGGACTGTCCGTGAAATCAGCCCGTCCGAGGGGTATCTTCTGGATACCGCAATCCACAAGGTAGGTGCAGAACCAGAGCTATACACGGTAGAGCTGAACAGTACCGCAAACGATGTGAATGAACAGGTCATCAAAGGCAATATCGCACTCATCAAGCATACGGATAACGGGGAAACCCAGATTGAAACACCCGAAGAAGGTGCGGTATTTGAAGTGTTCCTCAAATCCGCAGGCAGCTATGAAAATGCAAAGGAAACCGAGCGTGATATGCTGACCTGTGACGAGAACGGTTTTGCCCAGACAAAGGATATGCCGTATGGCATTTATACCGTCCGCCAGACCTCTGGTTGGGAGGGGCGTGAACTGATGAAAGACTTTGATGTGTTTATCAGCAAGGACGGTCAGACCTACCGCTACCTTATCAACAACGCTAACTTTGAGAGCTATATCAAAATCGTAAAGAAAGATGCAGAAACAGGCAATACAATCCCGTATGCAGGTGCAGGCTTCCAGATTTACGACCCGAATGGAAATCTTGTGACTATGACTTTCATTTATCCCGAAGTGACGACCATTGACACCTTCTATACTACGGCAGACGGCGACCTAATCACACCGCAGACATTGGAATACGGCAAAGGCTATTCCCTTGTGGAAGTACAAGCCCCGTATGGGTATGTCTTAAATTCCGAGCCTGTTTATTTTGATGTGGTGTAGGAAAATTCCGAGGAAGAAAGCGGCATTACCGTTATTGAGGTAGTACGTTCCAATATGGCACAGAAAGATACAATTACAGTAGAAAAGTCTGGCGAAGTATTCAGCTCCGTGGCAGGCGATAAGGGATTGTATCAGCCGATTTTCTCTGTCAGCGGTCTTGAGGGTGCAGTCTATGAGATTACCGCAGCCGAGGATATTGTCACTCTGGACGGAACGGTCAGAGCAAACAAGGGCGAGGTTGTGGATACCGTTACGACAGGAAAGGACGGTACAGCAAAATCCAAAGAACTGTATCTCGGAAAATATGAGGTTAAGGAAATCACAGCTCCGTATGGAATGGTGCTGAATGAGGAAGTTCGTTCTGTTGAGCTTGTGTATGCAGGACAGAATGTTGATGTAACGGAAACGGCTACTTCTTTCTATAATGAAAGACAGCGTGTTGAAATCGACCTCATCAAGAGCCTTGCCATTGATGAAGCCTACGGCATTGGCAAGAACGGGGAAATCTTTGATGTGACCTTTGGCTTGTATGCGGCGGAGGAACTCACAGTCGCAGATGGAAAGACCATTCCTGCGGACGGTCTGATTGAGGTCATTTCCCTTGATGAAAGCGGTCACGGGAAAGCTATCAGCGACCTGCCGATGGGCAGCTATTATGTGCATGAAATCACGACCAACTCCACATATATTGTCAGCGATGCAAAATACCCTGTTATTTTTGAATACGCAGGACAGGATACAGAAACTGTCCGCATCACAGCCAATGAGGGCGAAGCTATCACAAATGACATTATTTACGGCTCTGTAAGCGGTAAGAAATCTAATGAGGACGGAAAGGCTCTGGGAGGTGCAGTTATCGGTATCTTTAAGACAGGAACTACCGAGTTTACAAAGGAAAATGCGATTGCCGCTACCACATCAAAAGATGATGGTAGTTTTTCTTTTGCCAAAGTGCCGTATGGAACTTGGATAATCCGTGAAATCGAAAGCCCGAAGGGATATGTACTCTCCGAGGAAGAAATCGCCGTGACTATAGGCAAGGTGGACGAAGTTGTGGAAATCGAACTTGTCAACTACTTCATTAAGGACAACATCGCTTTGACAAAGGTTGATGAGGATTATCCCGACAACAAGCTGTCTGGTGCGGTATTTGAGGTTTACTCCGATACTAATGGCGATGGGAAACTGGATAAAGACGATACGCTGCTTGGCGAAATGAAAGAACTTGACGGCGGCGTTTACCAGATGAGTGAACTCCGCTACGGCAAATATCTGGTAAAGGAAACCAAAGCTCCGATAGGCTTTGTGCTTGATGAAAATGTGTATTCCGTATCCGTTGAGGAGAACGGCAAGACCTACACCGTGGAAAATAAGGCGGGTGTAGGATTTATCAATGCAGCACAGAAAGGCTCTCTTAAAATCGTAAAGACTTCCTCTGACGGTAAGGTGGAGGGCTTCTCTTTCCGTGTGACAGGCGTGGACTATGACCAGACCTTTAAGACAGATAAGAACGGAGAAATCGTGATTGAGGGCTTGCGGATTGGCGACTATACCGTATCCGAAGTAAGTGACAAGGCTTCCGCAGGATATATCCTGCCTGCCGATAAACAGGCAACGGTCAAGGTGGACGCTACGGCTATCGTGCAGATGCACAATGAGTTCAGGGATACCCCGAAAACAGGCGACGACTTCAATCTGGGCTTATGGGTAAGCCTTGCAGCTCTGTCTGTTGTCGGTGCGGGCGTTCTCGGATTTGTCAGCTATAAGAACAGAAAGAAGAAAAAGGAGGACTAATTGATGGACGCTAAAACCATTATCGCAATCGTGCTTGTCGTGTTCATTGTGGGTGCGGCGGTATGGCTGAATATCCGTAACAGAAAGAATAAGTAAGTGGTTGGGGCGGCTGAAAGATGCCGCCCTTTCCTTTATGGAGGTAAAGATGAGAAACCTAAAAACCATTGAAAAGAAAGTCAGAGCTGTTCTGGAAAAGAATGAAGATGCCAGAAATGACGATATGGTGCTGTATCTTGCACTTTGTAATGCCTGTCTGAAGGATGCAGGGGCAATGCCGCTTGCAGAGATAATGACGCAGCACAAATATCTCGGTCTGCCGAGTTTTGAGAGCGTCAGCAGGACACGCCGCAAGCTGCAGGCACAGCATCCAGAGCTTGCAGGGAGTCACCCTGTGCAAAAAATGAGAGCCACGGGCGAAAAAGCCTATCGGCGTTATGCCAAAGAATAGAGAGGTGCTTATGGACGAAGAAAAACGCTCCAATCAGAACTATGAAATCATCGAGAGCTGTACTATCGGGAGTACAGAGCTTGTCATCGGTCACAATCCCAACGCACCCAATCCTTATGTGTGTTGGTACTGCAAGGGCGGCTCAAATTATTTCTGGGGTTATTACACGAATGAGCTTGATGCTGCACGGCAAAAGCTGAATGAACGATACCAGTCAGAGTGCCGTATGCCCTATAATCAGCCTGCCCAGAAGGAGAAAAACGGTGATGACCGTGAGCGATAAAATAAAATATGACTGCACGACCTGTCCTTATCCCCGATATAAGGACGGGTCAGTTATTGGTTTAACAACCAATAAAACCACCTGCTATGCAGGTGTGTTCCCAAACAGCTTTAGCTTCAAGTAAAAAAA